>Ga0214543_1001692_pt1 | contig 43096 bp, 20 predicted proteins | sample CNSS2metaG_FD_160094 | JGI IMG/M metagenome (GOLD analysis project Ga0214543, IMG submission 160094) | Root nodule microbial communities from cowpea collected in UCLA plant growth center, Los Angeles, California, USA - CNSS2 | ecosystem: Host-associated > Plants > Roots > Nodule | place: USA...
TATATATAAATTTACTTAAATAATTGTGAATATTTTAATAATTTAAGCGGAGACAGGGAGGGAGACAGGACATATATGTACATCCTCATACCCAATTGAAAAGTCGAAAATTCTCCATACCCATACTTATATCCAATTAATGTGGAGATTCTTCGTTACAACATGAACGAATTCGGATAATATCTACATAGACTTATTTATTTGACATCTGTATATATGAACTTAAAAAGGATTTTCACGACAAAATGCTTTCGATCGCTAATGACCCATTAAACATAATTTAGTATCAATATAAGTTTACTATTGAGACTTAATTTGGAATTTTGGACCACTTGATTTTAAACTTCGAAAATAATAATATTTAGCTCTCGAGAATAAAGGCATGGGAAAATTTGGAAGTTTGGAAAAAGTATCAATATTTCACATCTCTTTAATATCATCAACACGTCCAGATTTTCTTAGAATTTGCTCCTAATTTTCTTCTGTGTATTTATAATTTTAGCTAGAGATAAAAATTATTGACAATATAATAATTTCTATATTAGAATTCATTATAAATTTAGAGGAGCTTATCCAAATGCGAGTAGTAAAATTTGTGTATTATGGATAACAATTGGTGCGGGTTTTAATTAATGTGTGTTTATGTATAGTTATGAAATTTTTGTCTCCTTTTCTCTTTCGATATATTCATTTTCATATTTGAATTCGTTCAAATATTTATTAAATAATTATTTTAAAATTAATGTAAAAAAAGCATGCTATTATCAAGAATATTATATTAAAAGGATATACTTATTTTTTTCACAAATATCAAAACAATAAAAGAATTATAATTGTTAAATTTCAAACTAAAATATCAAATGAATTAAGAGTCTTTTTGTAATTTAAAATAAAAAGGAATATGAGATGAAATTTGTATATATATGTATTGTATAATCATTCTTATACCTATTTTAAAAAAGTTAAAAAGTATAAATATTTAGCCATATCCAATCAACCTAAGTATTATATATGCGTGAACAAATTCACACAATATTCAAATATATAGGTCTATTTATCATCATAATGTACTGTGGTCATACCATATATCGGTATATATTATAAATAGATAAACATATCAATGGTAATTCTATTTTCAAAGCATAAATAATGACAAACTTCACTGGTTTTGTTGTAATATTGGGTACGATAAATAAGGCATCAAAATGTAAAATAATCTTGAAATAGTTGTGCCATGTAAAAAATTATGAGACAATATAAAAAATGTTATTAAATGGAAACATGATTCAAACTCTTTCATACAGTCTTTTTTTTTTTTTGAACACTTTGAAGGTTACAAATAGCAAATTAAACTCGAAATTTCCAGATGGACCTTGCTCAATACAAAGGAAGAGTTGGAAAACATGTATGTATAATCTTAGCAATGAAATAAAACCAAGTCATGCGCCAAGAAGCATTTATGCAAAGCACTGTTGTGAAACCCATCAGTATTACTACGTAAGATGATGTGAAAGTCCAATAGAATGCTCCCATGTCAATCATTGTTTCCTTTCCTTCTATGTGATTCAATTGTGATGGAGGTGAAGCTTCACACGTATGCGTTAGGAGTTCAGCACAAAGAAAAGGATTGCCTAGGTAGCTGTTTTCAACAAAGGTTCCAAATTGACCAGTACTAGGGGCAACTCCAGAAAGATTATTAAATGACACATTGAAGATTGCTAAGTTGTTCAACTTGACCATTTGAAAGGGTATCTCACCACTGAGATTGTTGTAGGACAGGTCAAGGCTCTCAATTTGGGCAAGATTAGAAAAAGTATTTGGAATAGAACCAGACAAGTAATTATGAGATAGGTTCAGGACTCGAACTTTTTGCATGTCTCCAATTTGAAAAGGGATGCTACCACTTAACATATTGCATGATAAATCCAACCCAGTCATTTTCTCAAGGATGAAGCCTTTGTAAGTGTAAATATTATTTTTTGTTCCAAACTCGACAATAGCGTTTATGTCTTCATTTTGATAATCAGGTGAAGGCATAAACAATGACACACTAGCATTAATCGTAGATTCTATTGGTGAATTGAGCAACACGGTTGAGTATACCAATGATTTGTCCGAAGAATCATAATTCTCTTCTAGTCCAAAGGAAATGTTGTTGAAGCAAGATGGTATTGAACCCTTGAGCTTATTATGCGAAAGATCCATAATGGTGATTTTTGGTAATTGGCATAATTGAATTGGGATGTAACCAGCAAAATTATTCCCGCCAAGTGAAAGCACTCGTAATTCTGACAGTTTATCAATCATGTAGGGAATATTTCCAGAAAAATTATTATCCCTTAAGTCTAGAGTTTTAAGGCTTGAGCTCTCAAAGAATCTGAGAGGTATAGAGCCCGAGAAAGCATTCTTTTGCAAATACAAGAAACTCAAGATTGATGGATTAAGATGTGAGATTGAACCAAATAATCTATTTTGTGAAAGATCCAACACAGAAAGCATTACTAGGTTTGAGAATTCAATGGGAATCTCACCTTCCAATTGATTATTTCCCATAAGAAGGACCCACACACGTGACAACTTTTGCAATTGAACTAGGAATTGAGCCTGAGACTGAATTGTTGGATATGTCTATTGTCATCAATCCATTACCATTCAAATTTTCAAATACTTCTTTCAGAGTGCAATTGAGGTTGTTGTTATTGACAAACAATTGTGATAAATATGTAAAATTGGAAAATTTAGGAATATTCCCATGAAAAAGATTGTTGGAAAGCCTCAATGCTACGAGACTAATGCACCCCATTGCTAATTCATCCGGTATTTCACCTGAGAAGTGATTGTGAGACAAATCCAAGGAGGAAAGTTTTTGCATTTCACCAATTGAAGTTGGTATACTTCCTTCAAAATTGTTTGTTGACAGATTTAACCTACTAACCACAGGAAGGAATGCACCAATGTCTTTTGGCAATGAACCAGATACATTGTTGTTTGAGATATCTAGCCAAGTTATATTTTGTCTGATGGAGGACACTTCAAGTTTTCCATCAAATAATTTATTTGAAACCGAGAAATATGAGTCTTGAGTTATTTTGAATCAACCAATTTGGAAATGCTCCAACCAGTTTGTTGTGCGAGATGTCGATATATTGGAGCTCTTTTTGATATTGGAGAAAACTTGGAATAAGACTTCATTTATCTAAATTTAACTTGCAACTTCGAAGGATGAGAGACTTTAATTGAAATGTTGGAAACCATTGTTCATTTTCAGTTTCAACTTGTGTTTTAGGGCTTGTTGAAGAAATATACAGAACCTGAAGTTTTGAATGGTTAGCCAAAGTGCTCAATGAAAATGAGCCTTGTAGGTCATTGCCAAAGAGAGACAAATATGAAAGGGATGTCATATTTCTAATGAAGGATGGAAAGTTGCCACTGAATTGATTTTGAGAAAGATCAAGAACTTGGAGATTTCTGAAGATGCTTATACACTTGGGAATTTTACCGCTAAACCTATTTGAGTTGAGACCTAACTCTATAAGATCTTGAATTTCACATAATCCTGAAAAAGTGATAAAGTAACAAAGTCATGGTTTTGATTAAGGTTTTATAGTGAGAAATGGACTTTAACTAGAGCAAAATAACTAAAAGTAATGTTACACCATTAAATGTTTGGAGACATTAAGGTTAAGAGACAACATTAACTATTATTTTAAGGTATTCTTTTATAAACATTTATATGTAGGAATTCATAAAAAGAAAACTAGCTAAGACATCACAATTTTACCTTATCCTAAATAAAAATATACGAAGCATTTATATGTATGTGAAACAAAGCTAGTTTTGTATACTTGTATGATATTACCTTCTATTGACCCGTATAAATTATTTGTAGCCAAGTCTAACACTTTCAATCTTGGCAAATTTTGAATATCTGCAATAGAAAACATATTGTTAAGAGACGGAATAATATTATGAAAGAATTGATATAGATTAATGGTTTCATTGTTATATTATTTTAATTTTTAAATATATTTTATGTAATTGTAAATTAAAAGTAGTGAGCTCATTTGTTTAATCTTTTAGGAAACAAAAACTTTTTAATAAAATTTACCTTCGGTGCCGGATATAGTTAAGCAAAAAAATCTTCTCAAGATGTTGAAATTAAGAGTAACAATATTTCTACTTTCGAAGCTAATTATCAAATCATCTAGAGATTATGGAATAATTATATACTTCCAACAGTATCTTTTGGTCTGAGATACTTTATAACAGGTTAAAAAAAATATATAGCCGAATTAATCAACAAATTAATTATATTATCTGACTTATTTGAAATATTATGATGTGATTAAATATAATTTAATAAAATACAAATAATTATTGATTATTATAGGAAAATATCATAAAATAAAATAAAAATAAAATAAAGTTTAGTCAAACTTAATGAACATTTATTTATAAAAACATTTATTTATAAAAGGAAATTAAAATTCTCTCTTATGCCATAAAGTTCTTTCAGAATAAACTATCAAGAAAGAGAGGGTGTGAGAGAATAAAAAAAGATAAAGAAATAGATTGAAAAAATAAGGTTAAAGAACATAAATTGAAGAACGCATTTTTATTGGATCTCTCATGTGTTAATGTGTGAAAATAATAAATTTTAAGATCTTAAAATAATTTTCTAAAATAGATTATGATTGTATGCAAAATCACAAATTAATTTACATGTGATATTAAAATCTGATTGTTAGATTTATATTTCTCCTAATGTTTTTTTCCAACATATATTTTCTTAAATTATGATAAATCCTAATTATGAATTTAGGAACTTTATAAAATTATGAACCCTAATTATAAATTAAGGAATTTCTCCATGAAATGAAATTTACACTCTAATTTATGTTTTCTCCATTTTAAAGAATTTTAATTATTAGATTTAAGGATTTTATGTTGTCGCTAAGATGATGTTTTGCTACATTACCTTCTCGCGTGCAGTGTGAGTAAGTCCATCAAAGCAATTTAAGAACCGGAACGGTTATGTTGCTTGAATTGAATGAAAAATTGCACATCTGTCACGTTATGGGTTTGTGCAATTAGATTGAATTAATTAAATGTTCTCTTACGTAATGACGTGAGTGAATGATGCATCATAGTTCCTCTTTCTGTGAATGAATTGGATTGATGCTTTTCCCAATAATGTAAAGGCATATTCAATTACAATTAATAATCTAACTTTATTATATAAATAATACTTTTTTTAAATTTATAATAATATGAATGTTTTGTTATTGTTAAATAAAAATTAATGAGACTACGTATGGTTATAACAATTAAATGTATTTATTTATTTAAAATCAAGCACCGACACATTTTGTTAGTGATTAAAATTTTAAAGTTTTTTGTTTTCAAATTATGAATGTTTTCAAATACAAAAAATATGGACGTTAAATTATGAATAATTTATTTATAGGTTAATTAAAATTCATTATCATAAGGTATTTTAGGATCATTCAAAAATTGATCAATTATTCTTATAATTAATGAGCATGATGGTAGATAATTTTGTATGTGTCATTACTTTTACTTGTATATCCAAAGGTACCATAAGGTAGTAGGTGATTCTAGTTGATGTATATTTTAATTATCAATAATATTATATAATATGATTAACATCATTATGTTTGTGTATCAGTGGATCTCCGAAAAGAGAATATTAGTATGCATAGAATGACTATTTATTTTTGAATGTGTAATATGTTCTAATCTTCAATGGGTTGAATTTTCCTGACTAGAGTGAACAAGTCCAATTTCACTTAGGTGTATTGGATCTTAATTTGGCTTTTTAAGATGAAAAGCTTGTTGCTATCACTAGTACTAGTAGCAATGAAGAGAAACCTATTAAAAAGTTTGGGAAAGGTCAAATAGACTTAGCCTGATGTTTATGCTAATGAGCATAGAAAACAACATTAAGTATGCTCTTCCCAAAACTAAGAATGTAAAAAAGTTTACAAAATTTGTGGAAGAGCACTCTCAAACTGCTGACAAGTCCCTCGTTGGGACATTGATGAGTACGTTGACTACCATGAAGTTAGATAGTTTGTGTACTATGCATGAGCATGTGATCGAGATGACAAGTATCACAACAAGACTCAAGTCTCTAGGAATGACACTGGATGATAGTTTTCTCATGCAGTTCATTTTGAACTCATTATCGTCTGAGTATGGTCCATTTCAGATGAACTATAACACCACGAAAGACAAATGTGCATGAATTGCATAATATGTTGGTTCAGGAGGAGACCAAACTCAAGAACTTAGGAAATCACTTCATTCATTACATGAGGAGTCAAGAAGCTAGAAAGAAAGTTGTAAAGAAACATAGAAAGGGTAAATGACCATTAAAGATTCACAAGTCCTCAACCAAAATCTAAAAGAAAAATGACAAATGTCATTTATGTGGGAAGTCTGGAAATTTCCAAAAGAATTGAATAAAGCGTATAGCTTGGTTTGAATAGAGTTGTCAAAATGGGTTGGAACCCGCGAGCCAATACGGCTCACCACGGGTTCAGATCGGATTAGGTTGAAATTTTTTTACAAATTTCAATACGGGTTGATTTTTGACCCGGCTCACCCGGAACCCGGATCACTCGGAACCCGTGGTGAGCCAGATTGACTCACCAACCCGCAAATAAAGGGTCACACAATGTTTTTTATTAAGTCAGGCTTTGAATTTGGGTCATTTTAGGTTATTTTTTTTAGCCAACACATAGATAATTTGTATTTTTGTGATTTTGGTTTGTATTTGGATTATATTAAAATTTGTTTAGATTTTAATTAGAATTATAATTTAGCTTTGACTAAAAAAAATAAAAAAAAATTGTATTTTTTTTTTAATTATATGAACTCGTAAACCAACCCGTTTAACTCACTAACCCATGGTGGACCAGGCCGGGTTCGATTTTTTTTCTCTCGCTAATAAGTGAGTCAGGTTGGGTTAGCTCACTAAGTGATCAACCCGTGATAGGTCGAACCGGATCAGGCCGTGTTACCCGCTTTGACAGCTCTAGGTTTGAATCATACATAACTAAAGTTCCCTATAATACTTGGCACATTGATTTTAGGTGTATGACTCATGTTTCTAATGTGATGCAAGTATTCCTTTCAACTTGAACCATAACCCAAATGAGAAGTTCCTTTTCATGGGGAATAGAGAGAAAGTTTCATTGGAAGCCATCAGGACTTATTGTTTAATCCTTGACACTAGATATCACTTAGAACTTATGGATACTTTTTATTTACTTAGTAACACTAGAAATTTAATTTCTTTATCTAAGCTTGATTTTGTTGGATATTCTTTTTAAGATTCAGAATGGATGTTTTAGTTTGTTTAAACGTACTTGCTTGATTGGATTTGGTACACTTTATGATAGTTTATATAAATTGAATTTGGATAATTTATGTGTTGAAACTCTTATGACCTTGCATCACAAGTTTTGCACTAAACGTAGTTTAGTGGATGAACGATCTGCTTAATTGTGACATAAGTGTTTGAGACACATTTCCAAAGAAAGGATGCAAAGATTAACAAAGAATGAAATCCTTCCGAATTTAGATTTTACTTATCTGAGTGTGTGTGTGTGTGTGGATTGTATTAAATGTAAACAGACAAAACGAACAAAGAAATGAACCACAAAAAGTACTCGACTTCTTGAAATCATACACACTAATATATGTGGTCTATTTGATGTAAATTCTTTTAATAAAGAGAAGTATTTCAACACATTTATTAATGATTTTTCACGTTATAGGAATATCTATCTACTACATGAGAAATCTATGTCAGTGAATGTCTTGCAAATTTATATAAATGAAGTGGAAAGACAATTGGACAAAAAGGTGAAAATCGTAAGGTTAGATAGAAGTGGTGAGTATTATGGAAGATATGATGAAAGTAGACAACACCATGGTCTGTTTGCTAAGTTCCTTGAAAAACATGGTATTTGTGCTCAATACACAATAATAGGCACACCGCAACAAAATGGTGTCTCAAAGAAGCTTAACCGAACCTTAATGGATATGGTTAAGAGTATGTTAAGTAATTTATGTTTACATGTATCGTTGTGGATGTATGCTTTAAAGATTGTCATGTATTTTTTTAACAGAGTTCCTAGTAAAGTTGTTCTAAAGACTCCTTTTGAATTATGGACAAATAGGAAACCTAGTTTGAGACACCTAGATGTTTGGGGTCGTCATACAAAAGTAAGAATTTACAATCCACAAGAAAAGAAACTAGATGAAAAAACAATCAACGAATATTTAATTTCTTATCCAGAAAAATAAAAGGGTATATGTTTTACTATCCTACCCATAGTACAAGAATCGTTGAAATTGGATATGTTCAGTTCGTTGAGAATGGAGAAACCAATGGAATGAAAGGTTCACAAAATGTGGAAATTAAGGATGTTAGAGTGCATTCATCTGGCTAGTACATCTTCCTTAAGAGTTGTTGTTCCATGTGTTGTAGAATCACACAACAATAAAAAAGAACAAGAAATTAATGATCCCGAAGTTAACAATGAGTTGGTAGTAGAACAATTAACCACAAGAAATAGTATTAAGAAGATCTCATAGGAAAAGAAAGTCTAATATTTTGAATGATTATGTGGTTTATCTATAAGAGTCGAAAAATGACTTAAGTATTGATAATGATCCAGTTTCATTTTCGGAAGTCATTAATAGTGATAATTTTGATAAATGATTATATGTTATAAAAGATGAGCTTAAATTAATGGCACAAAATGACATATGAGACCTTGTAGAATTGCTAGAAGGATGCAAGAGAGTTGGGTGTAAATAGGTCTTTAAGACTAAGCGTGACATCTCATGACAATATCGAACATTATAAGACTCGATTTATTGCCAAAGGTTTTACTCAGAAAGATGACATTGACTATAAGAAAACATTTTGACCTATTTCTAAGAAATATTCCTTTAGAATTATCATGACATTAGCAACTCAATATGATCTTGTTGCATTAAATAAATGTTAAAAATCTATCTTCTTGAATGAGGATATAAAAGATAATGTTTATATGGACCAACCAATGGGATTCACTGAAGAATGGAAGGAACAGATGGTGTGTAAACATAAGAAATCAATATATGGACTTAAGCAAGTTTCTCGACAATGGTATCTTAAGTTCAATAATGTCCTTTGGATTTAAGGAAAACAATGTTGATCAGTATATATACCTAAAGGTCAATGGGAGCAAATTTATATTTCTGATTTTGTATGTTGATGATATCTTACTTGCGACTAAGGATCTTAGTCTATTGAGTGAGACTAAGAGGTTTCTGTCTAATAACTTTGAAATCAAAGATATAGGTGAGACATACTATATGATAGGAAAAGAAATATTTCGTGATAGATCACAAAGACTATTTGGTTTGTCTCAAAAAACATATATTAAGAAAGTTTTAGAGAGATTCAGAATGGATAAATTTTCAACATCTCCTATTCTAATACAAAAAGGAGGCAAGTTTAGTCTCAATGTCCAAAGAATGATTTTGAGCAGAAACTTAGAAGGAAGATGTCCCTTATGCATTTATTGTTGGGAGTTTGATGTATGCTCAAACTTGTTTGAGGCTAGATATTAGTTTTGCAGTTCACATGTTTGGTAGATACCGGAGTAATCTAGGACTGAATCATTGGACAACGGCAAAGTAAGTTTTAAGATACCTACAAGGAACAAAGAATCACATGCTTACTTATAGAAAATCTTATCACCTTGAGGTGATCAGATATATAGATTCACACTTTTTCAACTGTATGGATACAAGAAAGATTATATTTGGTAATGTGTAAACGATTTCATGAAAAAGTGTGACGCAGTCTGTCATTGCTGCATTCACAATAAAAGTTGAATTTATAGCATGCTTTGAGGTCACGGTTCAGGCTAATTGGTTGCGAAACTTTATTTTACGACTTGGAGTAGTAGACAGTATTGTCAAGCCGCTGAAAATTTATTGTGATGAATTCACAATAGTCTTATTTTCTAAGAACGACAAGTATGCCAAAGATGTCAATCAAATGGAATTGAAATACTTTTTTATTAAAGAAGTTTAGAAACGTATAATGTCAATAAAACATATTAGCACTGATCTAATGATTGTTGACCCTTTAACAAAAGGGTTATCGCCAAAATTGTTTGTTGGTCATGTAAAGAATATGAACATTATGTCTACTAGTGAATGTTAAATTTTAATGTTATTAATGTTGATGTATAAGTTTCTGAAATTTGTGTTTTCTTCTTTATTTTATTATGCATGTAAATTATGATGAAGAAAACAAATTATGTTATTGTTATTGAAATGATATTATGTTTGAACCCATTATGGACTTCTCATTGTAAAGTTATATTAAGGAGAAAGAGATTATATAATAGTACATGGAAAGGAACATGTCGACTGAATGATGTGCAACCATCATTACTCTTGTTATTTTTGTATCTTTGATAATGAACAATGATACAACCAATTTATGTAATACCCTTTAATGCACACTATGTTTGTGTATTAAATCACATAATGTTATGACATCATGAGTTATGTGGGATAATGTTAAAATTAATTGACAAATTAATTTTATTATGTGACTCATTTGAAATATTATGATGGACCAAATGTGATATAATAAAATATAAAAACTTATTGGCTATTATAAAAAGTTATAATAAAATAAAATAAAGATAAAATGAAGCCAAATCCAACTTGATGGACATTAATTTATAAAAGGGATTAAGATTTTCTCTCTGTGCGACCATAAGGTTCTTTCATAGTAAGTTATTAAGAAAAAAGAGAGTGTGAGAGAGAAAAGAGCAAAGAGATAGATGGAGAAAAAGAGGTTGAAGAAAAGAGATTGAAGAAAACATTCTCATTGAATTTTTCATGGATCAATATTAATATCCTATTATGACTTATGTATGAGAATCATGAATCTTAAGATCCTAAAGTAATTTTTTAGAATGAATTATAATCGTATGAACAAAACTACATATTAAATTACATAGTACCAGAATGTTTTTATTATTTAAAAGTTGACGAATCAAGTTATCATATTTTCTTTTATTTTTTTTCTCTATAATAGATAGGTTCTCTATTAACTGCATTCAAATACATATAGGTATATATAGCTTTCTTTAGATTAAATTTTAGCCATCTTAGTAAGATCTAGAGTGTTCAAACCATGATAGTTTACATCCTGATATTCTCAATGTAATTATTGTTTTTTGTGGTATACTAAGAATTAAAATTGTTTTAAAAATGGTAAGCTTGAGTACAATAAGGTGAAAAATAAGATTTTTTTTTTCAAGGGTCAGAATGGATGGAAATTGTTGTCTTGGATCCACAAAGTCACAAATAAATGAATTTGGTATAATTTTTTAGTATTGATGGGTCATCCTGTGGTTACTTAACTTCTATTCTACCTTAAAACAATTATGATGGCACGGAGACCGGAACTATGAGAAAGGAAGATAAGGTGTATCATCCTTACTTTTTCACACAACTTCTGGATCAATTCAGAAAACATCATTTGTCGAATATAGATTGGAGACAGTTTTGAAATTTTTTGTCTCAAAAGAGAAGAAATCAAGGTGGTAAGATGTATGGCTGAGATACAAGAGGAAGAAGAAGAAAATGAAAAGGTATGGATTCGAGAACAGAGGGGATGATTTTTCAATTAAAGTAGTTTAACTTCAAATAAATTGATACTAATATGTTTTTATTTTAAAATTTCTTTAATTTAACATTGATCAACAGAGTAAAATCTATTTTTAATACTATTTTAATTTGTATCAATTAGTCAACATTAATAACCATAATTTTAAAAAGAAAATCTCTTACAATATTTTTATGTTCAACAAATCTTAACGAATAAAATAGAAAATAAATAAGTTATAATAGATGAAAGAGATAAGTGTAGATAAAAAGGATGAATGTGGATGAAAAAGATTAAAAGAACGTGAATGAAATAAATGAGAAAAAAATGCAAATGAAGGTGTGGATGAAAAGGATAAATACATTTAAGGAGATGAGCGTGGTTGAAACAAGTAAATATGATTAAAGAAGATGAGTGTGCATGAAAAAAAGATGAATATATTATTAATGTGAATGAAGAAGACGACTATGATGAAATTTATATAGAAAATGAAAAAAAAGATTAATTTCATATTTGTTGTTAATAACATACCATTCCTAATACATAAATTTTAGGGTTAAGTATGATTTTAGTCCCTAAACTTTGATCCAAAATTGGAATTCGTCCTTGGTCGAAACTTTGATAAATTTTGGTCCCTAAACTTTAAAAACGAATGAATATAGTCCTTTTAATCCAATTTTGTTAACTTTTTTTTAGGTTTCGAATACATTTCTTAGTAAATATTTAGCCGAGAATGTGTTAAACGGCGTAAACAACTCCAATATTTACTTAGAAATGCGTTCGAAACCTCAAAAAAAGTTAACAAAGTTGGGTTAAAAGGACTATATTCATTCATTTTTAAAGTTTAGGGACCGAAATTTATCAAAGTTTCGACCAGGGACGAATTCCAATTTTGGACCAAAGTTCAGGGACTAAAAACATACTTAACCCTAAATTTTACATTTGTTTAACAAACTCGAACTAAAATAAAAAATAAAATTAAGATTAGTATTTTATTTAAAATATATTAAACCAGTTTAAATTTAAATATTTATTTAATAAAAAATTAAAGGTAATTTTTTGTTTTCTTAAATTTTTAGAAAGTTATTTTAGTTTCAGTTAAACTATAATAATATAAATATTTATTTATTTAAAAAATTAAAAATAATTTTACACTTTTAATTCTTTTAAAAGAAAGTAATAATATTTTATGTCGACATAGAGTAGGCTTAATTGACTCTGGAAAATAAACTTATATTTTAGTAAAATGAGAAAAGAAAATAAGAAAGAAAGTATTTAAATCATATTATAAAGAAAGAAAGAAACTTCCATAATTTTTTTTTAAATTACAGCATATTGATGAAAAATCCAAGAAAGTATTCTCATTATGTAAACTTAAAATTGTGATCATAAATAAAAAGGTAAAGAAAGAAAGAGGTACATCAATCGTGGAAATCCTTCAAAGAAACATATCCATTTCAAAATTCTACTTTTTCTTGAATAAAAAATTTGAAGTAGAAAAAGGAATTTGATGAAATAGTGAAGTATGAAGGAGAAACTAACTGACCTTTGCCAATCCAACCTTGATACTCGTTACTAGACAAGTCAAGGCTAAGCAACTCTTGGAAAGAACTAAACAATGAACCGTTTATCAAATGAGAACCTCTTGAATTGAGACCGGCCAGAAACAAGTGTGTTACGTGTTGTTGACTTGAGATATTGGAACATTTGACTCTATTCCAAGCACAACAATCACTACTTCTATTTTCAATCCATGAACCCAATTCCAACTCATTCCGCTCATCCCGACCTAGAGATAAGATATAGCTCTTGATTTGAAGTAAACCAATTCTCTCATTCTCCAAGCACCCATCACATTCTAAAACTGCCACAAAATACAACAACAAACTCATTACCACACCCAACCTCATTTCTAAGCAACTATGAACTCATTTCATTCCACTTCTTACCAATAAATATATCATGCAAAACTCTTTGAAAATTCAACAAAGGAAAATTAAGGACAGTTTCTGTTTCCATTTCAAACATTAAGAAGTCTTTGCCGTGAGATTCTGGCAAAAGGCGTGTTTTCAGTAGTTTGACATCGAGTGTAGCATTAAAGAATTTTGGGAGTGTTTGTCCAATCACTAATTTCCAACCTCGAGACTATTTCAAAAAGAAGATAGAAATTAATGAGGGATGGGACAAAATTTCTTCCTATGTCAAATGAAGCTGCTACGAACGAAATCAAGCCACATCCTATATCTCTTTCTCACACACATGTAAGGGAGAACAGGCTTCAGTACTTCTTATCTAACTACTGTTTTGAACTGGCTTTAAAGTCCAATCCGTATGTGATGATCATCTTCATCCAAAGTATTTAACATCCAATTTGCTTCTTTTTTTTACTAAAGTTAAAATACATAAATTAATTATAAGTAGTAAAACTAAACAAATCAAATAGTAAAGAAGGTTACCAATTTTGACATCTTTCTTTTCCTGTACAAGTTACAAATAAAAACAAGTTTGAGGCATCAGTGATCTGAAAATATATGTTAGTTCAAAATCTCTCTCTAATATTAGTCACAATTTCTTATAAAAGAAATATATTAGTAACATTTTACACCTGTGTTGCACTCGCCGATTTGAAAGGAATCACTGATATATGCCCAGCAAGTTCGGATTTATCTTGCAAAGTCCTGGATGAAATGCAAATCAGATTTGTGCACAGACCTTAACCGAAAAAGACAACCATTTTATATAAAAAGCAATACACATAGCTAATTTTCATTTTATTCTCCTCTCAAGTATATAAAAGATTAATTAGTACAACAAAGCATGAAATGACCTGCATTAACCTTCCATACTCTCCCATTCCCTACACCCATCCTCCTAGTTCAAAAAGAATGCCCAAATGCAGGTAACTTGCAATTATTTTTTGAGCAAGCTAGCCAGTTCTCCTTTCTCATACATGGAGCTCAATATATCACAACCGCCAACAAGCTCACCATCCACAAAAATTTGAGGGAATGTGGGCCAGTTGCTATAGTTTTTAAGTGTTTCCCTCAATCCGTAGTTATACTCTTCATCCAGCACATTTACACTCTCATAATCTACTGCTTCACTTTCGAGAATGGCTATCACTCTCTGTGAGAATCCACATAATGGTGCACTTCTAGGGCCCTTAATGAATGCAACTACCTTGTTTTCTTTAACCAAGGTGTCAACGAGGTTCTCGAGAGGGACAGTTAATTGCACGTGGCGACCAGGTGTTAATCGCAGATCAGGCTTCCTTTTAGGTGGTTGCCTGACCCAAGTGGCATTTCCTGATTCATTGCCAGGTGGAACTTTTCCACTGACTTTTATGTACTCTTCCATCCAAGACTTCCATGCTTGGGTTAGAGCTTCCCTGTCTGGTTCCTCCACTAACCCAGCCTGCAACAAAAATTTTCACCAAGAAAAGCCCACCATCAGCAATGTATTTTAAGTGGAAATCTTTTCAGGCCCACTATTCCATGCTTAGTCATATTAAAAACCTTTCAAGAACAGCAAATTATTATGATGCGTTAAACGAGAAAAAGAGTTTTCAGGAGATCATATTATCATATCACCTCCAAAACCGTTTGTCGTCTGTGCTTTTTAGTCTACTTTGTGGTCTTAGATAATTTTAGAAAACAAAAAGAAAATTACACAGACTGTGATTTACGAGCTAGTATTAGTATGATTACTCTGATAATTTGTATGGTTTTCCATTTCTTTAACCGAAGTAGTTCATGGAAATGAGTAAATCACCTTTCTGAAAGCTCGTAACTCAAATGGTTCAACAGAAATGGCAATATTATGAAAAAATATTAGTCAAGGTTGGAAGGAATGATGTTCCTGGTTCATGCAACTCCAAACAAACTACACATGAAAAATTGCTATGAAGCATCTAAACATCATTGTGAACCTCTTCTAAATTATATTACAAGGTTCGGTCAATACTGACCTCATCCAGACTAGATCACAAGAAACCAAAAAAAAAAAGTACAATTTATACTACAGTGCTCAAATTGTAAAACGAAAATCTGAACTCTCAAGCACTGTTTTATGTGGGTTTAATCTTGTGCTGCACATTCTAAGGGATCATGTTCGTGTAGAAGAAATTTTCTTCAATGAAGAAAAAGTTATTGTATTAACACAAAGCACTGAGATGATAAACCAAAGTAAGAAAACGAAGAAGGTTAAAAAGGATGGGGGCAAATGAGTGCGCTACCAAAAACAGTGAAAGGATGAAAACAATCAGTTGGAGTAAAAATTATTTCATCTAGAATGGCCTATCAATCAAACAAATAGGAATGCAAAAGGCTCTAAAGCACAATTATCAATTCGTTCCTATACACTAAAAAACAAACAAACTAAAAAAGGAAAAAGGTTCTTTGACACTACATCTTTATTCTACATTCATTTGACAATTGGGTTTTATAATAAAATATTATATTAACATAATAAAAATAAATATAAATAAAAGATTATAGTAAAATAATAATTTGTGAAGTTCTAATTTGTGTGTAAGAGAAAAAATAGAAGTGTCAAAGTAACATTACGCCCAAAAAAATACCATTATACATTTTCCCTTTTCATCATTTGACCAGGTACTTGGTAGGTACTATGCTTCAAGTTTCAACTACTTTTCCTGTTTGAAATGCAATCTCTGAAATTCCCAACTTCAATCATTGAGAATAGGAAGGTAACTAGCTAAGGGACATTTGTAAAAATCAATTTCCTTTCTCTTACATTGTATTCCACAAACCACAGTCCACATGTCTATTACTAGCTTTCCCCCACGGAAATACTATTCAAGAAAGGAATTGCTAATTCCATAGTACTGCCACTATGAACATTAACGTTGGCTTAGTTAGAAACTTCATAGTATTGAGGAAAAGTTTCAATGTTGTTCAATACTCCACAGATAAAGTAAGGGGGAGGCAGAAATCAACGTCCATCAGGGTATTTTGTTTTCCTTGTCTAGAAATGGTGTTAAATAACGTAGTTGTGCTGATTAGCACCTTGTCAGCACTACAAGGAAGACTTAGTAAACATACTACTATGTATGGATTCCCCATTGTTTTAACCATGTTTCGGGATTAGGTTGTGAAGAGAACAGGGGGAGAGAAAAAGTTTTTCATTTCGGGAAAATATTCTCTAAATAATCTTTTCAAAATAAAACAATAAGTGATAAATTAACATAAAGTTAAAAGATATTAATTTTAATTTTTAATGAATGAAAGTTAGAAACCACCATAAATATGACTATCAAAGTAATTATTACAAAACCAACAATGTTATAGTATACGGCAATCTATGATTGACTAACCATGCAAAAGAACTTTACACTTCTCATTCTAATTAAATCAACATAATGTGCAAATCTTTATTGTACAATTCCCTTAATTTGAAAACAAATCTTTCTTGTACAACTCTCTTAATTTAAAGTAAAACAGTTGTCATCCATCCTCTCCTCCAAGTTTCCTATCATAGTCTTAGGACACATAAACTTCTCCATAAGTACATCTAAGAAAAACAATAAAAAAAAAATGAAATAAGTTTCCCATATGTTGAAATTAAATACGCATGAGCTAAAATCCATCTTTTAGAAAAGATAAATGAAAAAAAAAATCTACAAATTAGCTTATATATTATAAGCTTATATTATAAGTGGAAAAAATCATTTTGTTTTTTTTTCTTATTTTATTTCCCTATAAATAATTATGAAAAGGTTTATCTGAAAGGATCCTCAAAATCATAAAATTAAAAACCTCTTTGTCCAGGCTCAAAGCATTTCACAGGGTTATAAAGTACTTCAAGGATATCTATAGTTTCTTTTTTAATGGCCAATGCTAATTTTATCTCCAATGAATAAAGATATAACTGGATTTAGTATCAGTCATAATCAAATAACCAAAGGTTACACCACACAAAACGAACAATTCTCCTAGTCATAAGAATAACCAATTGAAAGTTTCTTTTCAAACTCCCTCTTTCTCACACACTTTACAATTCAGAACCCAGAAAAAAAATAAAAACTAACCTTAACGGAGCCACACAGCTCCGGCACCGATTTCCAGTGCGACGAAACGCTCGCCGCAATGTTTCGTGACAGACCGATGAACTGAACCTCGCCTACCTTGTCGTACACGGCGTAGACGCCAGCGCCCGACGGCAATTCTCCGGCGGGGCCGTCGTTCTCAGGCGAAACCGTCACTGCCTCCGTTTCTTCAAGGCTTTTCACGGCCAACACCACCACACGCATACGAGGCTTCTCTAAAACGTAGGGTTTTAGAGAAATTGGGCGCGCGTTCGTCGCGGGTTTTGGTTGGCAATTGAAGGAAAGGGTAGGGGTATTTTGGGAAAAAGAAAAGTGTACACGATGGAAGGAGAAAGATTGCAACGAAGAGAGATTGAGGGAAGCCATTGACGAACGATGGCAATGGTGTAGTGAAAAAGAAGCTAACTGTTTTGTCTCAACGAGTGAGTGGGTGCTGCATCAAAGCGGATACATTTTGAGCCTAAGCCAATGCGATTGGGGCTATTTCTTCCACACCCCCACACCTTTTTTCTCCCACCTCCATAATTTAAGAAAAATATTATACTACCATATTGTTTTCATGTTATTTTCTGGATTAGACTTTTTAAGAAGTATTGAATTATCCTTTCGACTTATATAGCTTGAAAAACAAGATAATTCATGATTATAAAGCTAAATAAGTTTTTATTAGATTATTTGAGAACAGTGTACCTTTTGTCATACATTTTTACAACACTTCTTTTCTTATTTTAGATTCATAATTTATAATAGGTTTAGTCACACAGAAGGTATCCAATTGGGTCTATTTTGAAAATTTGTTTCAATTTGATTTTTCTGTTAGGACATCAGTGACGACGTTAAGTGTGTGTCACGTATTAGCTTGTGATTTTTTTTATTTTATTTTTTAAATTTTTTAAATTTTCTAAATTTTTTTTCTTAAAAAAATAGCTGACATGTGTCAAATTAGGTTGTCACGTGTCAGCTTGTATTTTTTAAACTTTTAAATTTTTAAATTAAAAAAAATTACCATGTGTCAAATATGATTCTGTCATGTGTCAATTATTTAAGTGAAAAATCTCGATTTGGTCCTTGTATTTGTTATTTTGTCTCAATTTAGTCCTACTCTTTTTAAACTAAAGTAATTTCATCTCTACCAAATGTAAATTTTATATCAATATTTCATCTCTTAATTTTATTTATATTTTTAACCAAATGATATTTCAATTTATTTAATAATTTCTAAACAGCTTACATTTGAATTTATAAAGTTGTTTAGAAATTATTAAAATAAATTTTTTAAATAAATTTCAATATTAATTTGGTTAAAAATATCTTATAATAAAAATATCATTATAATATTGATATAAAAGTTAAATTTGGTCTCAATTTGGAAGGGATGAAATTACTTTTGTTTAAAAAGAGATTAGGACTAAATTGAGACAAAATAACAAATACAAGGACCAAATCCAAATTTTTCACATGAATAATTGACACGTGGTAGAATCATATTTTGACATGTGACAGTTTTTTTTTAATTTAAAAATTTTAAAAAAATGAAAAAAAGCACAAACTGACACGTGACAAAACCTTAATTTGACACGTGTCAGTAGTTTTTTCAAGAAAAAAAAGTAAAAAAAAATTAAAAAAAAAGATAAAAAAAAAACCACGAGCTGACATGTGGCACACACTTAACGCGCCGTCAATGATGCCTTAACGAAAAGGATCAAATTGAAACAAATTTTCAAAATATAGGATCCAATTGTAATAACTTTGAAGTTGAGAACCCAATTGAGATTTTGTAACGAAAACGGGGACCTTCCGTGTGATTAAACCTTTATAATAATATATTTTGGGGTTAAATATGTTTTTGGTCTCTTAACTTTTCATGAAAATTGTAATTAGTCTCTCTTCAAAACTTTGACCCAATTTATTTCATCAACTTTGAAATTGCATCAATTTAGTCTTTTTGAGTAAATTTTGCTAGGTTGATTTGATGTTTCAAATGTGTTTTTCAGTTAACATTGAACCGAAAATGTATCAAACATTGTAAACAACTCAAATGCAAGTGCTATCATGAAACATCAAATCAACTTAAAAAAATTTGGTTAAAAGGATCAAATCCACGCAGTTATAAAATTAAGAAACTAAATTGGTTCAAAATTTTAAAAAGGGACTAATTCTAGATTTTACCAAAAGTCAAGATACTGAAAACATATCTAACCCTGTATTTTATTCTAGTTATCTATTGTTGTGTTGATTCTTTCCGAACCTAATAACCCAAAAATAATTCATTTGTTTTTGGTTTAGATATTTTTCAGCAGTTGGATTGTATTATTGCTTACCAATGAATTCTTAATGTAGACATAAACTCAAAAATTGATGATAGGGTGCACTTTTTTGAGATAGTCTAAATATGGTTTGTCAATTTTATAATTGCAATATTGTAATGAAATAATTTTGTTTTCGATATTATATAATCTAAAAGATTAATTCAATACTTTTAGAGAGTAATCTAAAATTTAACATACAAAAAAGTGTTATATGGTCTTCTTTTTAAATTATGAGGAATTTTGAAAGAAGGTGTGAGGATGCAAGAATAAATAACTTACATTAGGCTAAAGACTAATAAGAAAATAGAAAAATTCAAGAAATATTGTTATTAGATAATTGTTAAAATAAAAAATTTAACTCGTTGTAACATTTTTTTACTGGACACAAGCATTAAAAAGTAAATTAATAAAATTACTTAAAATCAATCTAAAGAATAATAATCAAACAAAGTTGATTTAATTTGAATTATTCCTAGCCAATTCAATTTGATTTGCATTCGAGACTTTGGAATCAAAGTAGACCAAACTGCAAATACATGTTTTTAAAATTCCTGGATAGGGAAATATGATATACTTGTAACAATATGGTATCATGATGAAGTTTAATGCTAACGGTAACTGCTAAACTACTTGGTTTTCGAGATATAAGATTACGTCACAAAACACGTTAAATACGTTAAATATGATTAAAGATGATAATTTTAATATGATATTTATTTAAAATTATCAGAATTTATTATATAATATAATAGTTATAAAGCTGTCATTTCCATGAAAATAATAATGTGTATACTAAATATATTTTTAATTGTCTTAATATTTTGAAAAATTATTTTTTAAAGTAATTTATGATAATTTTATTATTAATTTACACATATGGATAAATTATATTTACATTACACGATTTAATGTAGAGAAGTTTTGGTTCCACATGAGAGAAAAGTGGTTGGGTGAGTTGAACATGACTTTGATTATGCTTAATTTTATTTTTATTTAATTTTAAATGAAGTTGTGGAGGGTTAGTGCAATTGTGATATATTTTTTCGAAAGTAATACTTTAACAAAAAAAATTAACAAAGTTGACAAACTGGCGTGACACGCATTAATTGTTTAATTTTTTATTTTGAAATAATTCATGTGGAGAGAGGACAAGGGTCCATGAATTTGAAGTTTGGCAGTTTCTTTTCATTTTCGTTCCACTCATTTACTTCAAAAGCAGTGTTTTCTTCATTGTAGCCTGCATTCCGTCTCAACCACTTGTGAGTATTTTGTTGCATCTTCTTGGTTCATCATTTAAGTTTCCTTTTGGAGTTTGGTGGTTTTCCCTTCTTCTTCCTTCAGTTATGCAACACATTTGCGTTTTCCACAACCTTCCTCGTAGCAAGTGGCGGCTTTCACCTTCGTTTTCGTTGGTTGTGTTCCGTCCCACAAGGTCGTTTTCGTATATTGCAATTCGATGTCTTCGTTCTTATCTGCGAGGTTATCCATCCTCTTTGTCTTGGACATCATGCACTCCCAAATGATATGTTTTTTCTCTATCGCGCCTTAACCCCTAATTTAGTTTGGCCACGTGGGTTTTTTAGGCGTTTTAGGGTTAGTGGGATTTGTGCGTGGTCTATACAATTTTCATTGTGATTTGGGTCTGATTAGGCGTAATTGGTGTTTTACAGGTTTGGGAATCAAAGCCATTGACGAATGTCGCCATTAAGGGAGATAGTCATTTATGGAGGTTAGTTTATAATTTTTGGTCCTGAAATTGTGTGGTAAATATTCAATGTTTGCCTTTTAAGTTCAGTTCGATGTGTATATAAATGGAGTGCTTTGTTTTAGTGTTGCAATGAGTTGTGTATGTTGGTGTCGTGGTTTTGCACGAGTGATTATAAGATTGCACAATTTGGTACATGCTAAAATATTTTTGTGAGTGTATTTAGGTTTTCACGAAGGTTTACGAGAATTATAGGCTTTATGTTTAAAAGGTATCTAGTGAGTATGTACTCCAAAAGTTTTGGTATATTTGGATGGCGATTGAAGTTAACAACACTGGTTTTTTTGCTTACTATGATGTATAATGTTGAAATTTTGCTTCTTCTATTTTAATTTTTCACACATTACTATTTCATATATAATAATATTGGCTATGTTACTACCATGCAATAATATATATGAGAAAGAATAAGTTTCCTCCATGAGCTTTAATAGTTCGTGCTCACAAATAAAAACATGCTTCAATAAGCAAAACTGCTATTTGTTATTGAAACTTACAAATACAAGAAAAAAATTAAACATAAAATGATGTCTTTCATGTTTTATTAGGATGACAACTTCATTTTTACCCTTAATTTTGACTTTCCTATTTTATTTTCTTGTGTGTAAATACATTTTTGTTCTGTGTTTATTTACTGTTTTGAAGTTTTAAGTAAACATTATATTCATGTAAATTTCATTTTATTAAAAATTCATCCATATCATATTTGTTATTTACAACGCAATGTGGTGATTTGGTTTTCAGCAGGTCTATGAAACCGCGAATTGGGAAATAGTTCACTTGTGAAGAATTTTAATAAGTGTGCTTATTTCTTTTTTACGTCTCAATAGTTAAACGGAAGTTATCAACACTGTTAGAGAAGACGGTAAATTTGAGTTTATTCAAAAATATTTGATATCATATGGAAATTTTTTATCTGTTGAATAAAAAATTACTTCTTATTTTGGGACATGTTTATTTATAGATTCAGGTGTGTGAATTTGTTAAAACAAAATACATTGTTGAATTGAATGGTGTACTGAGACATATACATCGTTCAAAGCTAGAAGGTACACCTTTCAATTGGAAAGGGTTGTGGATATCTTGAAATCGTTGTTGAGGGAGATGCTAAGACGATGGGTTACAAAATTTAAAGGTTTTCATGTAATGCAAAACCTAATCCCACTTAGGTGTGTAGATGTTTGCATCTGCTTCGGATTAAGTGTAGTAGGTGATGACGTTGAATTTGATTACGAATTATGTGGGAAAGTTGGGTCATTGTTTGATGGTGAGCCCGTAACAATTAAAAGTATAACTAGGAAGATCAATTCCATGCTAAGTAGCGATGAGTTGGACGATGTGGATGGTGTTTGTTTGTTGTATATATTGATATGTTTTGTTGTTTTATATTTTCCCATAACCTCTAGTAGTATAAGAGCATTGCCTTTCAAATTGTTGGATAACATTGCATCTATAAGCAACTACAATTGGGGTGGTGTCATTTATACTTTCTTGATAGATGCCATAAGTCGGTGATATGAGGTTTACGTGTAACAACAAAATAAGCATGCCATTAGCATAGTTGGGGCAATTTCGATGATATAGGTAAAAGTCTAAATCTTTGTGTTTGTTACGTCTTTTGAAGTTTTCATTAGTACGGAGAAATTAATTTGTGTTTTATTTTGCAGCTTTGGTTGTGAAGCATCTTCCCTTAGGTCATGTTGATCGGGTTTGTTGTTTCCCTAGAATTTTGGAATGGCCATCTCTCACCATAAGGACAACAAACATTGAGTTCACATTTGAAAATAATAAGGTTATTTATGTCCACCTTCAATTTTTGTGGTTCAGATTATGTTGAAATATTTGTTATGTTTAGCTTTAATCATATTTGGTTAATCTATTAATTTATAGATTGTTTGGAAATGGTCTTTAACCGAAGAAGACAAAAGAAAAGCTATTTTGAGGATTGCACTGAATCTCTCTGAAGGAGGCACGACAGATGAAGGTGTTGATGATGTTGGAGGCGATAGAGAATGTTCCCATTTTGTAAAATAGAAATTGGAAAAAAAAAATAGTAGGCGCATTGATAACTTGCAGGCGAAAATCAAGAAATTGCGTGAAGATTTCTTTAAATGTTAAAAACCTCACTCATCCCCTTCTAAAGTGAGTGTAGATGAAGCTGATAAGTTCCATTGTCAACCGAATCCAAAGGAAAGATGTGACCTAGCAATTGTTCCCGTCTATGAATCAAAAACAATTTCATTGGATTTGGTTAGGAAATTGTTATACACAAATGGGACATTGCAACTGCACAAATACAATGCTTGGTCTTTTATTAAAGTTGTAAAGTCTCCAATTTCTTCATTGGTTTAATTTTGTGGTGTCCTTATTTAATTTATACTTCTTGATTGTGAAAATAAATGGACAACTATTGTGCACAGAGGAGTGTAATGGGTTGTGACTAGGGATGTTAAAAAAATTCGTACCCACGGGTATCCGCGAATAAAACTTGCAACGGGTAGGAAATGAATATTGTAAATGGATACCTGCGGGTAACGGGTACGGGTATTTTTAATACCCGCATGTTAATGGAGCGAATACGAGTACCATAGTATCCGTACTCGTGGATACTCATACCCGCTATACTCTAATTTAAATTGAAAAGTAAAAAAACATGATTAAAATATTAACATATTGATTTTGAACGAGTTATTTTGTTATCAATTAGTTTAAAAAAAATCATTTCTTTGTAAACTGTCATTCAACACTATTTAAATGGGTTATTTGGACTTTGTTTGAAATTTATGAGTGTTATGTATTTTATTTTATTTGAATTTACGATTAAAATATGTTGTTAAATATTTATTTTAATTTTTTTGTAAATACCTGCGGGTACCCATGAATATTAAAAAATTATGCGGATACCCCGTATAATGGATATCCGATGGATATGGATACTGATACGGAGCGGATATTTATCTAACGGGTAGGGTACAGGGGGAGCTATTACTCGTACCCTACCTGCCCCGTTGACATCCCTAGTTGTGACCTTGGGAAAAGGTTGACAACATAGAAAAATTATATACATGTCTTTGGCATTTCAATTTCTAAGCATTTATTTGTGAGTATTGAATTTGACTACCAAATTACTGTTGGTGTAGGCTATGTTGTTTGTGGTGAACACTTTCATGTACACCAAAAAAAGGATGTATGGTTCTGTGAAGCGAGTTGTTTTCAGTCTACATTATGTAGTATAATTATTGGTCCATAAAGTGATTATATTTGTAATGTCTTCTGTACTGAATCCATATTCAATAATTTGATTTTTCATTAATGCAGACCATGCTTATTGAAAATTCTAGTAAGAAAAGGAAAGATAGATGTGTGTGGACTACAAATGACTACATGAATTTTCTATACACTCTATTAATTTCATTGGAAGACATATTGAGAGCTGACTTTGTAAGTGCTTTATGGTGTTTTGTGAGACCCAAAAAATTCATATAAATAATAAAGTACAAGTAATGATGGGTTGAGAATAACCTAAGAGAATTTCTTAACAAGTCTTAGACAGGAAATAATACTAGCTCAAGTGGTTAGGAGTACTTAGTTATGTTAAGAGGTTTTGGGTTTGAGTCTTGTGTATGCTATTAGTATGTTTATTTAATTGTGTTTTATTTTGCAAATGTATTGTGAATGCGGACACATGGCTTAAGGTTGTATGTGCGTGTGAATTGACAGGAATCATGTGATAGCTTGTTGGATGTGCATAGACTTGGTGAGTGGAAGGGTGTGAGTTCTTGGTTAGGATGAGTTATTCTTTTTCATGTTTAATATTTTTGCTAAAGAAGGAAAAAAAACCAAGAAACTCTAGAGCTCCTCTAAGAAACCAGAAGGGCAGTGTAGAGGTCGTTGTTGTGGAAGTAAAAAAGCACAATTTAAATGGCCATTAACATTTAATTTAATTAAATTCGTTTTAATGACTTTTTATTTAATTTGGATTGGAAAATTGGGGAACAAGAATTGAAGCTTTGGGGACGAGAACTAGTTCTTTATTTTTGTTACTCTTGATTTTGGTTGTTTAAAATATAAAACTAGATGAGTGTGGTTGCGTTTTGTTGTTGGTTTCTTGATCTGTGAACTACCATTATCATTTAACGCCATATCTTTTATATGCCTTGTGTGATGATGACAGTATTGTGTTATACGTGATTTTTTGTTGCTCTGTGTAGTCCTTTTGGGACTCATTTTCTCGTTCTCGTTATTGGTGTAAAAACGTGTAAAATTTCAAGAGAATGAGGGGTGGTTTACGTTTAGGTGAATCTGTCGTGGTATGGTGCAGGAGTTCTTTTGATTTGGACTTTCATTCAAAATATTGAATTCTCAAAAGAAAAAAGAAATTGATGGGATGTTGCTTTAGGGTGGGGCCGTGTGGACTTGTTCTCTTTCCATTAGAAAATTCATAAAATATTCCATGTAGGCCCAAGAGAGAAAACTTTGCTTTTTCTTTCCTCATTTATGTTGTTGTAGTGGTTGGTGGTGAATAATTGGCCTTTGACTTTTAATTGTTACATTTCTTAGGCTATTTAAGTGATGGCATAACCATGGGGCCTACGTAGCAATTCTTTTTACTTACTTTAAGCTTTTGGTGGTTTGGTGTGGTTCTTACGTAGGTGCATGGTATGGTTTCTTTAGCCATGGGTCCCACTCTTTATTGGAGAATTGTTTATTTAGTCGCGAGTCCCACTTCCTTTTAGAAGTAGTCTTCTTTGTTTTGGACAAATCACATTACGTGATTTTAGAGTGCAGCCACTCCTTTCTGTAGTTTTTTTTTTATGGTTTTAAGAGTTGATTTGTTAATTTTATAGTTACAGTTGGGTTATCTTTAGGTTATGAAGTGATTAAGATTGGAAGGTGGTGATATTATGTACGAGGGTAAAAGTTAAGTATCCAAAATTGTTTATAGGGATATAAGTTATATTAAAATATATTTAGCATTATATTTTTGTCTCATAAATATACAATTAAGGTGATTAATATAAAAATGTGGTTTTAATATTTAGGATTAGTGTTTTAGTACATTTGTTATGTGGTGGCATAAGAAAAGTTACAAAGGCATGTTTTATTATGTATTGACCGCATGTAGTTGGGTATTTAGGTTGTTATTTTCTTATATCGTTCTTGACAATGAAATAATTAATATATGTATATATAAGAAAAGTAAAATAATATAATTGGTAATCAGGAGTGTTACCTTTTGATATGAAGAGAGATTCACGTAATTGGATAATTGAATACACTCTAAATTAAAATAAGATGCAACGATATGAGCCACAAACAGAGGGGTCCCTAGACGCGTGGCGCTTAGCGACAGGGGATTACCACCAGGAAGTCTAGAGCATGTTTTCATCTGGCAGCGCTTAGGTAATGGTAGGCGATAGTCTGGGGGCAGAGATCTATTGCAAATGGATTTGCATGGATGATCTTGTTGTCTTGGTCAGGGATATGTTGGATTAGTTACGAGCAGGGAGGTTCGTAACGGAGATGAGAGATGTGTGATTGATGTGGGTGAGGAGGTTCGTATCTGTTGTACTCTTATGTGGGGATATGAGCGGGGAGGTTCGTATGTTCTGTGCTCACACTTAAGGCTGCTATGAGCGGGGAGGTTCAAAGTAGGTGTTCACGCATGTTGAACTACGAGCTGGTAGATTCGTAGAGTTGGACTACGGGCGGGGAGGTCCGTAGAGTTGGACCACGAACAGGTAAGTTCGTGGAAGCATGATAATCCCAAAGGACCAAGGTTGTGAATAGATATATCTCATATAGGTCATGAGATTGGGGGGAACATTATAAAGAAGTCAATAAACTCAAATTAGCTAAGATAGATTGGGTGAGGGTTAATTCTTATTGTGTATTGATTGTATTATTTTTCTTTCTCAGCTCACCCTTTCTGTTTGTGTTTGGTGATTATCGTGTGACTTGTCATGCAGGAGAAAATGTGAATCCAAGTGAGAATGCCGATGCATAGTGACAGAGCGAGGCAGACGATAAGGGATTTTTCTCTACGTTTTATTTTCATGCATTTTGTAATAAATTTTATGATGTTTTTTTCTATTATGAACGTGTAATAAAGATGGAGCAGTGTGATTAAACTGCAGCGACATAAGTTTTAAATTTTCCCACGCTTGGGAACTTTATATAATATTTTAATTCCAAAAGAAATTTTGTGATATATGCTTTATCTAGTAATATCCATCAAGGGTGTTACATGTTTTACTCTATCGTATTCAAAATAGTTTTTTAATTGGTGTGTTTCATGTTACTGGAAGCAGTTGTTTTTCCCAGTTGTTAATCAAGACCATTGGTGGTGTTACGCTGTTAAATGTGAGACACATGAGATTTTTTATCTTGGATTCACTTGGTCACAAATGTAAAGGTCGCAAGAAGATAAACAACTACTTTGTAAGTTTTGATAGTGATATTTTCTTATTTTTTTAATTTCGTTGCCTTGATTGGACAATAATCACATGGTTGTTTTAATGTTTTGCAGTCCAATAATGTCGTACATATGTTTTCATTATTGTTAAAGGATAGTGAGAAGACCTTGTCAACTTTTGAAGTTCATCATGAAGAGGATGTACCCATACACATGTGTAAGAAGATGGATTCTTATATTTGAAGTTGGGGTTTCTACTTTTTTTAACCATATTGGACTGGTTTATGACTTCAGCTACTCACACTGTAGGAAAACTTATAACAAATGAAGGAGCAATATATTTTTCAGTGGATTATGGATGAAGATAAAATCCACAAAGACTTTGAACTTAAGCACTTTACTATTAAGAATCATAGTCATTAATGTAAATAGTCTGTAGTATATGGTAATGTTGTGTTTTAATGACGTGTGTATATTTAGTGCACCACAAGTTTTTGTTTCTAAGTTGTTGTGTGAAGTAGATTATGAAGGGTGAATTATCGTATGGCTATTGCAATTATGTATTGTGGTATAACAATTTTGTGGACAAATTTTGACTTCTGTGAAGTACATAAATTTCATATATTGTTATCTATATTTCACAGATTTAATACAAAATGTGACTCAACCAAATATAGATGTTCAATAACTACATTCCTTTTTGTATAAAAACTTTAACTGTGTTTGCCACTTATTTTTACTATGTTTGGTAAATAGTTTTTCAAAACCCTTTTTAATCATTTTCTTGTCACAGACCATGTTTTTTTAAAGTCACGAGGAAAGCACAACATGTTTCTCACATACATATGCCCAATTAATTTGGTACTCCATTTCACCAAGGTCACATGTCCACCTTTCTTTTGAAAAAATCAGCGGGTATTGGGTCTCCCTAGGTTGTGGCCAAAAAAGGTTGGTGAATAATATGTTACATGTATAACTACCAAACATTGACTACTTAAGTGGCAAACACAATACGTGATTTTGCACAACACGTTTCCTATATATAGGTGCCAAATTGATTTTTGAACTCCATTTCACCAAGGCCACATGTCCACCTTTCTTTTTAAAAAATCAGTAGGTATTAAGTCTACCCAAGCTGTGGATGCACATAATGTCCAAAAAAAATTGGTGAATAACATGTTGTAGGTATAACTACCAAACACTGACTACTTGAGTGGAAAATGTAGTACATGATTTTGCACAACATGTTTCTCACATATAGGTGCCCAATTGATTTAAAACTTCATTTAACCAAGGCCACATTCTACCTTTCTTTTCAAAAAATTAGTGGCACTGACACAAAAAGACATTTAATGTCACCCTTTCAACGTTTGTCCAAAAAAATTCCAACATTAAAAATGACTGCTGACATTTTTGTAATTAAAATGCCAACATTGACATCAGGTAGATCCTTCCTCGATGTCCTATACTAAATTGACATCGGTCTTGGTATTTCTAATGTGAATAAGATCGACTTGAGGGGTCAAAAACCCTAGCCGCATTGAGGAGAAGACAGAAGGGTTGGGAAACCATCATGGAATACCAATTGAATGACCATTAATCTCATTTTAATGTAATTTCGTTTTATCCATTAAGGCAATTAAAATTGGGGTTGGAAAGTGAGAATAAGAGTGGAATTAAGGTGAGGTAGAGTCCTTTTGGTATATACCAACAAGATGCGCTGGAAAACTGAGTTGACAGTGAATTAGGGGCCATTTAGAGTGGGAAGTAGTGGAGCCAAAGAGGTGGGACGCGGTTGCGATCACGAAAGGAATTGGAATTTCAACGTGAGCAAAGAATCTAGGTTAGGGGAGTTGCCATTTCCTATTTTAATTATATTATATACAATTGCATTATATATTGATGCATGAAAGCCTTCTCCTTAACTAAATTCTTTTATCGCTTAACTTCTTGATGTTTGTTATATGTGATTTTAGAGATAGTATGTGTGTGCTTGTGGTTTTCGTTATATTGAGTTCTCTATGTGACTCCATCACTCTTGTGATTATTATGATTCTTTTTTTTTACTTGCTGTGATGTTTAGAGTTTTTCTTCTAAATGCATCACAATTATTATTGTTATTATTTTTATTATTATTTTCATTATTACTATTATTATTATTATTACTATTTTTATTTTTATTATTACTAATATTATTCTTATTCTTATTCTTATTATTATTTTATTTTACTATTATTATGATTATTATTATTATTATTTTATTTTACTATTATTATTATTAATTTTATTATTATTATTATTATTATTATTACTATAATAATAATAATTATTATTTATTATTATTACTATTATTATTATTCTTATTCTTATTATTTTTATTATTACTATTATTATTATTATTCATTATTGTTATTATTTTATTATTATTATTATTATTATTTTTATTTTTATTATTATTACTATTATTATTATTATTTTATTTTACTTTCAGTATTATTATAATTATTTTTTATTATAATTATTTTATTGTGATTATTATTATTGTTATTATTATATTATTTTATTTTATTTTACTATTATTTTATTATTATTGTTATTATTATTATTATCATTTTTTATTTTATTTATGATTTTATTATCATTATTATTGTTTTATAATTATTGCTTTATTTTATTGTTATTATTATATTATTTTATTTTATTTTACTATTATTTTATTATTATTATTGTTATTATTATTATTATTATCATTTTTTATTTTATTTATGATTTTATTATCATTATTATTGTTTTATAATTATTGCTTTATTTTATTATTATTATTATTTCCATTATTATTATTTTTTGTTATTATTATTATCATTGTTATTGTTGTTGTTGTTAATTTTATTATTATCATTACTGTTTTATTGTCTGTGCGATATTATGGGACAATGGTTATGTGTTCTTCCATGTTTTATATATTGTTTGGTTTTCTAGGATTGTGTGTTGGGTATAACACTTTGTTTTGATGGTTTTAAGTGAATTTATTGTGATTCTCCGGGATGTATGAAAGCAAAGGTATGATTTTCATGTGTTGACATACAAGTATCAAAGAGGCATTCATGTGTTTGGTGGATATTGATTAGGAATGTGGATATTTATGTGGTATGTTGTTGAACATTGATCAGTGTATAAACATGAACTTATGTTCTAGAAATTGCTTGTGGGAGGATTAGGTCCCTTAGGACCTAACTTTGATTGCCAAAAAGAACCAGTAATAGCGTTACTTGTATGGCGCATGGCAACATACAAGTGGTCCGCTAGGCTAACGAAAAAGGGCTTTGGGCAAAACCCGAGAGCTAGCACCTGGCGGTGTAGGGTGACCCGCCATGTGAAAGTTGTGAAATTGGGCTAAATCCAATTCCAGAGGGTTGGCGCCTGGCGGCGTGGGAAATTTCGCTAGGCGGTTACGCGAGTTTTAGACTTGGAATAAATTTCAGTGTGCTGGCGCCTAGCGGTGCAAGAAGTTTCGCTAGGTGGCCTGTGTCATTTTCACTAGGCGACGCTGAGGTCACGCTAGTCGACGCAGAGCATGTTGGTGGATTTGTTTAAGGATTGCTACAAGCGTTGTATTCTTTTAATTGAATATTGGTTTTGGAATTTGTTTTCATTTGGCGCGATTAATAAAGGTGAAAATTTTTATCGCGTTTTGAGTAAGATGAATAATTAAATACAACTATTTAATGATATCTTATTTTATTTTAATTAAATTAGTAATATCTGACCGGGATGTTACAAATTCAGGTGTTGTAGATTGGTGAGGGTTTGGAACCCCAAAGGTAAAGTTCTTAGGTTGTTGTGTGAAAGGTTGAGGCTTTTTAGGTTTTCAAAAACAAAGAGGTGAAGTTTGTTGGTGAATCTGTTGTATGAGAGATTGAGATTTTTAAGCGATGAAAAGGAAACGTTTTGGGAAGTAGGGTTAATGCTCCCTCTGAACCTGTTCTAGGAAAGGTTCACTACCAATAAGGACGTCGGCCTCATTTTTAATTGACATTAAGGGACATCGTGTTTCACCTCCAACGTCAATTTTGACATTACCAATACGACGTCAGAGTTTGGGCAGATGTCAAAGATCAAAAATAACGGACGTTAAAAGTTTTTTTTTGTGTAAGTGTGGGTATTGGGTCTCCCCAGACTGTGGCATGCATATAATGTGCAAAAAGAATTGATGAATGAATGATAAGCGATAGAGGAACAACCATGTTGTTAGTATTAAATCTCTAGATGTTGGTTGGAAAGGAGATGGTCTAGTCTCAATATATTGCATACAACATATTACATACAATTTCAGCAAAATGTTCAAAAGGTAAGAGTTGAAGAGATAACTAATGAACATAGGTATCTATATTCCTTAACTTCCATTATGCAATATGAAAAATTCACTAAATGTAAGTAATTTTATTTATTACATTGTCACAAGTTATTAAATGAAATAACTCACCCTTCAAGCAAAGTTATTGGCTATAAGATCACAATCTCCGCAAATAGTCTCTTCAATTAATCAAATACCATTGTTAAAATGGACTCAAAGATAGGACGAGGGTAATAAGTATGACATATATGACAACAACCGAATGCACAAACTTTATTTTGATGGGAGCACGACCTTTACTCATTTGTGCTCTTTTTAAGACAACATTTGAAAGGGAAAAAAATCATAGTATGTTGAACAAAGGACCAAGATCATATGTTACGCAGAGCATTGGTATCCTGAAGATATCACTATCTTCCCTAAGAAAAAATGACAAATGAAATGATATACGTCATGTGTAAAGGTATAATCAACAAAATTTAGAGTTTGATGTTCAAGAGATCATCACTCCCCAACTTTGATGCCAACTTATGTCATAAACAATTAAAAAAAATGAATCATGATGTGATTATGCCATTTTCATGCTCTTTAGATATCTTGTCCCATGTCATCGTTGTTTCTTTGTATTGTCATCTACAACTAACAACATTTATTGCCTCAATCTAGTTCCTTAACAACCTTTACAAGATTTATGAGGTCCAATTTCATCTACTTGAAAATGGACATTATTTGTTTCCTCAAATGAGACCAAAGTTTATACTTGACCCCCTCATATGACGTGACAAATCAAAAAGATCAGTTGCTAATTGTATCCACAACATACAGTAAATATTCACTTAAATCTGCATATTGATCTATGGAATTTAATGCGAATTTAATTGGGATGCGGTCTTACGAAATTTTAAGAGTCATATAATTACAAAATGAAATATTAAGGGTCATATAATTATAATATTAAATACTATGGGTGTTGGAAATTTTAAAGATATGAAATATATGATAATTATAAGAGAAATGTTATATGGAGGAACTTATTATTTTATTTTATTCATATACTCTCTCTCTCTCTCTCTCTTTATATATATATATATATATATATATATATAACAAAATGTAATAAAATATATACAATATATCAATATTTATTTTCTAATTCTAAGATAATAACTAATTTCAAAATTGAAAGATATTTCTAAAAACATAAATACTCAATGTCAATATGAGCAAGTTAAAAAATTCTCTTTATTTATGATCAGATCAATCAAATCAAGGTCAGGTGCGTTCTTTATCCTTCATCACATTTTACAAAATGGTCAATCGATAATTACATGTGAACAAATTGAAAATAGTTATCAAATAATTTTACGTAATTTATTTTAAATAAAGTTACAAAATTATTGATCCAAAAATTTTTACTTTTCAAATACGAATTTAAAGGGAATGTAAACTTAAATGAGTGATTACTTAAATGTCCATATTGTTATATTAAAGGTCATAATAAAAGCATTTATCCTTATAAAAAGTGTTGACATTAACTTAATTACAATGTGCATTATTAACTCTCTTTTTTTTTTTCAGTCAAATTTATAGTTTCATTTTCTTCCACTATTCCACAAAATATATAAATGTATAAAATTAAACATCTTAATCTCCACAAAACTAAACTTCTTAATTTCCACGCTATTCCTAATCATATATAAACCTTATATTAATTTATATATTTTAAATAAATATTATTTATAATTGCACAATATTAAATTTTTAAATTTTACAACTAATATTTTATATAAACAATTAATAATAAAATAGCAATAATTTTTTTTAACAAAAATCGCACCTTACAAAAGATTATAAATAAAAATATAAAAAATCTAAGTTGTGTCACTTCTATATGACTTCAGCTTAATCTACAAATACGTGGAAATCGTACCAATAGTATAAAACACAAAAAAATAAAATCAACTAGTTGATTCAAGTAGACATAGACTTGGATCTATGAATTCTAATTGATTAACGACATAATATAAAACATATAGAAATTAAAACCAACCAATATTACAGTTGATTCAAATCTAACTAAATTCAATTTTTTTAAAGCCTCATCATATTCAAGTAGATAAAAAATATAATTAAAATTACTTAAGATTATCACACAAGTTTATTCAATGGAAAATGATTTATTTCTATAGGTAAAAACAATCAAATCCGTAAAAAAATTTGAGGAAATAATTAATGTTGTTAACTTGCAGTTGGAAAATCAAAATAATGGTATTAGGTTAAATCCACGTTTTAAGTAACGAGTTGTTCAAAATCGCTTCCAAAGTGCAAGTTGTGAATAATAATGCCTTTAGGTTTCGTTTGAATAATGATTTGATTAGTGTTAGTTTTGTTAGTTGTCAACTTCCAAGCCTGGTGCCCAATCAGTTTTTGTTTGGTTGTTTAAGGGATTATTATGATAATTTTCATTTAAATGTTATCATTGTTTATAGTGCAAGGGAAGTTCAAGATTAGGTTTCATTTTTCTAACCATAGTTTTTGTATCAAGTTGGAATTATTTCATGAAATGTTTAAAGCCAAGACCTTTTGGGTGGTTTTCATTGATGAAATCTTTAACTTACAATTTTTTATTTTTTAATTAAAAATATTCATATATTAAAATGGATTATGAAATTGATTGTTTTTATTTTTGGAGGAACTCAAAAGTATCATTTTATTTTATTTCCATTTCATCTAATGTCAATTTTCATGTACATTCAAACCATATCCCTCACCTACTTTTATCAAATATTCCCAATTTTCAACAACTCTTTTTCTAACTTAAAGAAGAATACTCAATTTATTTTGTATAGGATAAAGATAGTTTAACCTACTTTTTTTTGACCCACTTTTAACCCATTCCTTCATTTACCATTAGATCATTTATTTTGATTTTTTCAAATGATATGATGTGATGATCTAATGATGATTGAAGTGGTGGGTTAAAATGCTAAAATTTTGGTACTCTAAATCCATGATAGTCACCATCTCCTTAAGTCACTCTATGGTCTCTTTCTCTCTTGGGCTTATATTAAGTTATAAACCATACTTCTTCCTTGTTTGCAATATCATAGAAGTCAAATAATTATTTCCAAAAAAATAAAAATATGTCACGATGCCAATTTTAATAATAAAAAAAATGTTCATTTTCCGTCACCATTTGTTATACCCGTGAAAATAATAAATTTCGTTAATTTAAAAAGAGCCTCCCTTTTTTCATGCATTACAAATAGACAAGTAGTTTTGTTTAACTTGATATTATTCATTAAATTAAGTAAATAACATAATTTTAATCAATTTTAGAAAAAAAACATAAGTATGTCATTTTACATTTCAATTTATTTTTGTATATGTGATTAGATTATCTATTATCCACGAAATATCACCATCTAATATTACAGCTTACACACTTTTAAGATTATACATTATCCAGGTACATTACACGCTGATAATATACAATAAACTAAAATTTATGAAAGTAAAAAAATATTACCGAGTAAGAAAGTGGTCCTTTTTTTTTTATCACATACCATGTTTTAATTTATATAAATAATAAGCCATAAAATGAGAGACTAATTTCAATTCATTTATGTGACAAAATAAAATAAAATAAAATAAATATTTATTACATCCAAAATATTTCACATCACTTGAAAAAGAGTATTCATTGACTTAAAGTCATTTTCCGTTCTTCATCTGTACAGAGAATCGCTGTTAAGAAAAGTATAAAATGGTTTAGAACAGAAAAGGTTATAATTCACTGTGATATAACAAAATGATGGTGCACCAAACAAAGTAGGAAAGTGCAAAGGAAGTTCTTTTTCAAGTGTTCCAAAACAATTACGTGTAACAATCAGAATGTTTCTATGACACAACAACATTTCCAAGACACATTCAACAATTGTTGTCAAATGTTTGTGCTTCCTAAGAAAAATGTTTGGTTCAGTTCATGAATATAGAACATTGAGAAAGACACAGGTGCAGCAGCAACACATTTTTTTATGGGACTTCTGTAGAACACAACCTGATAAAAGAAATTAAGTGAAAATATTGGCCAAGAGAAAATAATGTATAAGAATAACTAAAACTATTTCTCTAACTGTTGTGGACAAACATCATCTAACAGTTGGTATGAACAAATATGTAATCATGCTAAAACACAAGTCATGGAAGAGTGTGAATTTGAGAGATTCAACAAACCTTAAAAAACTATTTTGTGATGGAGACATAAGACAAGTTCAAGATCTTAACCTTCAAAATCATTACTTAAACTCCAGTATCCTCTAACATAGATTATTCACATCCAAAGCATACTATGCTTTGACTTCACTCCTACTCAAAAAGCTTCTCAAGTCTCAACAATGTCACCATCATTCTGTTGTGATGTGTATTAGTTCATACTTTTTCTTCCCATTTGGCTATCTTTAATCCTCTCTCAGTTCCCTTCCCATGATCCCTTCAGGGACAATGAAGCCTCTCAGAGTAAAGCTTCCTCTGCCAATCATTATCACCACAATCTGTGTTCTTCTCTTCATAGCAGTTTTGTATGCTGAGAGACTAAGTTTCCCTAACTCAACCTCCATTTTCAAGTTCAAAACATGTTCTAGAAAGCACAGCAAATCAAAGTCTAGTAAGTTTTAGCTTCACAGATTCCATAATTAATTATATATATCATATTATCTTTGCATGATTTGTTTCTCACCAATTTGGTTCTAACTCAGCCATGTCTCATTTTGTGATGGTCAATAGATGATAAAAAAAGTGAGGAAGTGTTTGCAAATGCCTCATGGACTGATGATAGGTTCGATTTTGACCCAGAAGAGTGCAATGTTGCAAATGGAAAATGGGTATTTAACAGTTCATTGAAGCCTTTGTACTCAGACTCAAGTTGTCCATACATAGATAGACAATTTTCATGTGTCAAAAATGGAAGGAATGATTCTGATTACCTCCATTGGGAGTGGCAGCCAGAAGATTGCACCTTGCCCCCGTAAGTCTCACACTTAACATTTTGTTTTATGATTAACCTATTCATTTGGTCTTCAAAATCATTTGGCCCACAAGTTTTAGTTAAAATTATTGGAGATTTAAGTGAGTCTAAGTCTCATATTAAATAAAAATGATAAAATTGAGTATTTATTTATATGGAAAAAGAGTTGTATTTATTCATTATTTTAAGATTTTGAATTGAAAATGGTTTTAATCTCATGTAAGTTATAAATTCAATTCTTATTGATGTAGTATCTTCTCGTTATTGAACACTAATACTCGAAAAGAATTTCTAGTGGTATAAAGCTGCTACAAAATCGTTTTAGTGATGATAAACTACCAAGAAAAACTCTGTAGAAACTAAAACTTCGTAGATTTTTTGTATTAAAACTTGAACATAAAATTCAAAAAGACTATATAAACCAAGTAATAGTTGAACCATGTCTTATTTATCTTGTACTTTATGTATCATTGAGGAGTATGCCCTACTAATGTGATTCACATTTTGAACTTACAACAATTGGTAGGTTTAATCCAGAGCTAGCCCTCAAAAAGCTTCAAGGAAAGAGGCTATTATTTGTAGGGGATTCACTACAAAGAAACCAGTGGGAATCTTTTGTATGTTTAGTGCAAGGTGTGATACCTGAGAAGAAAAAGTCAATGAAACGAGGGCGTGTGCATTCTGTCTTCAAAGCCAAGGTAATGACACAATGAATATCAGTAGATAGCACTTCATATATAGTGTTATCTATGCAACATAAAATCATTCTGTGTATGTTCACCTCTTAGCTTCAACTTTTAGACAATCGTGTAAATGCAATATAAATACAAAGACTGTTTATAGGATATTTCCTTTGAATTGAACATGTCAAATGTTGGATATCGCTTCAAGAACTAAGAAACCAAGGCTAATTCTTGTATTACATGTGGTGTTTGATTTAGGAATATAATGCTACCATAGAGTTCTATTGGGCACCTTTTTTAGTGGAGTCCAACAGTGACATTCATATCATAGGAGACCCCAAGAAGAGAATAATAAAAGTGGATGAAATCACAGAGCGTGCCAAAAACTGGACAGGAGTGGATATCCTTGTTTTCAATACCTATGTATGGTGGATGAGTGGCCTTAGAGTAAAAGCACTGTAAGTTCTCTTTGGTGGATCATCATCGGTGTATAAGCTTTCATCATTGTTGTTCATGATCATTTCTTTCTGTCAAAATTCAGTAACATTTGATTTTAAACTAAACTTAGGAAAATGATTATGTAAAACTAAACTTTAGCTTAATTATTGCAGATGGGGTTCATTTGCCAATGGAGAAGAAGGGTATGAAGAATTGGATACACCAGTTGCTTACAAATTTGGTTTGAGGACTTGGGCCAATTGGGTTGACTCAACTATTGATCCAAACAAAACCAGGGTCTTCTTCACAACTATGTCCCCTGCACACACAAAGTTTGTCTATTTCTCTCTCAAACTCCATGCTTTGGCATATTCCATAACCAATAAAACTTCTTATAATATCAGTTGATTAAAAATTGTTCTACATTGATCTAATTCTTTTAATGGTTAAATATATTTTTGGTTCTTAACTTTCAGTGAAATTTGGAATTAGTTCTTCCGCGAAACTTTGAACCAATCTAGTCCTTCATCTTTAGAAATACGTGAATTTAGTCATTTTAATCAAATTCTGTTAAGTTTATTTGATATTTCGAACATATTTCATTATTGTATTTGAGTTGTTTACACCATTGACACATTTTCGCTTCAATGTTAACTCAAATACTATCGCGTTTGAAACGTCAAATAAACTTAACAAAATTTAGTTAAAAGAATTAAATCCACACATCTCTAAAGTTGAAGGACTAAACTGGGTTAAATTTTTGAAAAATGACTGATTCCAATTTTCATTCAAAGTTAAGGAACCAAAAACAAGTTTAATTCTTGTTTTAAACTACAACATGCATAACTGTCATCATCAGACATATGTTTAAATTCATAATTAACTGCTTGTTTGTATGGTTTCAAACAGTTCAAAAGTTATCTTGATGGTAGAAGAAGTATAAGAGATAGGTCCTAAGTTTTATGTCAAGTGAATCTCAAAAACATGTTAGAAAAACCCTGAAGTTATGATTCTAACAATTCAAATGTGATGTTTTCAGAAGTGCAGACTGGGGCCACAAGGATGGTATCAAATGCTTCAATGAGACAAAGCCAGTGAAGAAGAAGAACCACTGGGGAAGTGGGTCTAACAAGGATATGATGAGTGTGGTGGCCAAAGTGGTGAAGAGAATGAAAGTTCCTGTGAATGTGATCAACATAACACAGATCTCAGAGTACAGAATTGATGGTCATTCTTCTGTTTACAGTGAAATTGGAGGCAAAATTTTGACTGAGGAGGAAAGGGTCAACGCACGAAATGCAGATTGCATTCATTGGTGTTTGCCTGGAGTTCCAGATACTTGGAATCAAATATTTTTGGCAATGTTGTAACACTTTTTTTTGGCAGTATTGGTGTAACAAGAGACATTTGCTTTTGTTTTTCCTGACATGAAGATGTCAAATATGTAAAGCCACTGTCCCAATTCATCCTTCATTAGCATTTGTATCATCTTTTGGTCTTTTCTTGGCATGAAGATGTCAATTATATATAAGAAGCCATGTAACCACATTCCTCTTTCTTTAATAATGTGTTAATGAAAGGAAGGGAAAGATTGTAATGTCTTAATGAATCAAAACATTATAAGTACTTTTATATAAACCAAACTCTGTATAACTATCATATTACAGTTAATACAGTTACAACATATATCCTTTGGATTATCACAACAATTAAGAGTTTTAAGATCATGACTTCGTCACTATTTTTTATTTGGAACTTGATTCTTGGTAGTTTTTGACTAACCATAAGCGTAAGACCATGTTATTACCTAGCATAGATTTAAAACAAGTCGATGCTCACAAAAAGGTTGTCTCAATTGAGGGTCTTTTATAGCCTTGCTGAGTGATACGTAGGTAGTTGTTGCTTTCATATTAATTGTCTCTAAAATCACCTTCACAACATGGTTCTTGGACAAGTTCGATTCAAATATTGGGAAGCTTGCACCAATGATTGATAAATCATTAATACATGTTGTGGTAACATTGACAAGTTGCTAAAGTCGAGCAAGTTATTTGGTGAGATTTTTATTCTATTATTGTTCAATACATTTCATATTTTATTGTGTTGTATTTGTTTTATTGTTCCACTCACTCAAACATAATTTTTGTAGGATTTGTCTTCAATTTTTGCTAATTATGTAAAAAAATGTTGATTAAAAAAATAGAGTTGATAAAAATATGTACAAATGCAAAGTGTGGATAAAAATATCTCCAAAAAAGTCAACTAAGATTGGTAGAAGATGGGAAGAGTTTTTTTGGATTTTCTATGGATTGAAGGAAGGTCGCCACTGCTATGCTGTGTTTGGATCCATATGAATATTGTTCATGCTAATGGAAATTGAGTTGTAGACGTGTTTGGTTTTACTGATTTGCTCTTATATGAGAAAGCAGATTTGCCAATGAAGTGCAGATTTTGGCACTCTCCAAAATGAAAAGAAATGCATGAAAAGACAACTCATCACATTTAAATGACTTCATTATCTCTATGTATAAAAATTGATTTGTTTTATATATAATCGTTTTTATATATATATATATATATATATATATATATAAAATAAATATATATATATTATAATAATAGAATATATTATAAAGATAACATATATAATAATCTTTTATATATATATATATATATATATTATAATAATTATATATATATATATATATATATATATATATTAATAATAACTATAATCATAATTACTATTATATAATAAAATATATATAATAATTAGTATTATATAATAATATTATTATTATTATTCAAGTAAATATCTTTTGTAAATAAATTAATTATATACAATAAAATAAATTTAAATAAATATGGAGATATAAACTAAATAGTCTATATTATCATTTAGAATAATAATAATTTATTTTAAGTTATTAATGATATATATAAATTATATTTTTCTAATTTTAAATAAAATAAAATTTTTAATTTTATTTTAATATTTCCAAAGTTGGATTTGAACCCACGCCTTCTCACGAATACCAGAATACCAGAACTTGAGTCTAGCACCTTAGACCATCCTGACATTACACCTATTTTAATATTCTTCTAAAATCAAACTAAAGGTTTATACCATTCACTCATCAAAAGCATTTGTAAACATATGATTTTTCAGTATTCAGTAGAGGTGTCAATTTGGCCCCTAGCCCATGGGTCAGACCTAACCTACTCATCTTTAAGCCTCTTTTAGGATCACAGCCCCCAAAGCCCCCTCTGTAGTGGGTTAGGGTCAATGCTAAGGTGGGTTAGGCCCCCAAATAATACTACATTAAACTAGAGTCAAAGATCAAGTCGAGGGACCCAGACGGGACCCGACGAGCCAAATAGGCCCGATCACCCAGAAAAGTTTGAAGTCCCAAACGGGTCCGACGACCTAGACGGACCCGAAGATCCGAACGGGTCTGATGACAAGGACGAGCCCGACAACCAGGACAAGCCCGAAGACCATGTGGGCTGGACGAAATTGACACCACTACTTGCCATCATGTCTAGGTAGTTAGCAAAATGGGACAATAATTGCCGATGATGGAATCTCCATAGACTATTCAAAAGGAAGTTTCATTAAATGCTAAAATTTTGGAGGTTTTAAATTGGGGAAGACCATAGTTTGGTGTTTATATATATTTTTATAATAATCTTAATGTTGCCTATTATATATGCCAACCCAGTATGTGTGTTCCATCCAAATAAGGTTCCAAGACTCGAAAAATCACTAATGGTCCACAATATAGCTGCATGCATATCAAACACTTCACTTCCATATGAATCAAAAGTTTTGATACCAGTGTTCCATAACTCTTTCAACTCTTCTATTAGTGGCTGTAAATATACATCAATATCATTTCCTGGAGCTCGCTTTCCAGGAATGATCATGGAGAGAATGAATGAACTTTGTTCCATACACATCCAAGGCGGAAGGTTGTACGGTATAAGTACAACTGGCCAAATACTGTGGCTAGTGCTTAGATTACCATATGGATTAAACCCATCCGTAGCCAAACCAAGTCTCACATTTCGAGGGTCTGAGGCAAATTGAGGATGCTTAAAGTCAAATGTCTTCCATGCTTTAGAATCTCTTGGATGCCTTAAGATGACTTCATTTATACTTCCCGATGAATGCCATCGCATATGCTCAGCTATTTTGGAAGACATAAACATCCTCTGTAAGCGTGGCTTCAAAGGAAAATACCTCAACACCTTTGCAGGAATCTTTTTTCTTTTATTACTTGTAGCACCAATTGTACCTTTTCTTTTTGCCTTCCATCTAGA
>Ga0214543_1001693_pt1 | contig 43095 bp, 16 predicted proteins | sample CNSS2metaG_FD_160094 | JGI IMG/M metagenome (GOLD analysis project Ga0214543, IMG submission 160094) | Root nodule microbial communities from cowpea collected in UCLA plant growth center, Los Angeles, California, USA - CNSS2 | ecosystem: Host-associated > Plants > Roots > Nodule | place: USA...
GAAATTAAAATACCTTACATTTCAATTTATTGTTTGGATAAAACAATTGAATTTTTTGTGAGATAAAATTTCATTTTAACAATATTTATTTTAGGTTTCATTATGTTTTGAGTTCATGATAAATTTGGAAACGGGCTCAACGCCTAGGTCGTCGGGTTGGCGGACTAGTTGGGTTCGTTTGAGTTGTCGGGTTAGTCGGGCACGTACGGGTCGTTGGGCCCATATGAGTCATTGGGTCAATCGGGCCCATGTGGGTCGTTGGACCGGTCTGGCATGTACGGTCGTTAGACCTGCCTGACACGTCTGGGTCGTCGAGCCCGCCGACACTTCTAGGTTGTTTGGCCTGCCCGGCCCATGTGGGTCGTTGGGCCTGCCTGATCGATTTGGGTCATTGGGCCCGCCCGATACGTCTTGGTCATTGAGCCCGTTCGACCCGTTTGGGTCATTTTGAGGGTAAGGTTGAGTGAGAAGAAATTCAAATTCCACCAATTTTGAGGGTATATGAATTTTTACTAATTTAGCTAAATGAAATACTTCAAAAAAATGATTATATTTTAAATACTTTTTAATTTCTCCATTCAAACAAAGCATTTCATTACAAAGAAATTTAAATTCTTCAAAAAAAATGAATTACTTCATTAAAATACCTCATCCAAACACACCATTAATGATATCCTCTGAGAGAAGAGAAAATTGTATTAATCTCTCACATAAGTTATATAATTAATCATTGAAGCATCCACATGGGGTTGGATCCGTAATGAGCGATGAGTGTAACTATTATTGACCACTTGATGTTGCTTAAGTGATGAAGTGATATTTGAACAATAGAAAGCTCTCAAGCACCTATTTCTAACGATAAAAAAAAATCACGATGAGAAACAATTGTCAACTATACTTCCAAACATGCAAACATCATTTGCAATGTTTATAATTCTCCAACTAATCTTTTATAACACATACAATTACCAATCACCCTCACAAATATACATACATCCAAATAAATATCAAATCTTCCACCAACAACATCTTTATTTTCGGTAAACAGTGAAAAAAAGTACATAATCTTCCGTAGAGATTTAACCACTTACAAAAACTTTAGGCTTAAATACCTTTTTGGTCCTTATTTTCGTAGTGTTTGTTGCGAATGGTCATCATTTTGACAGAATGTTTAAAATAATCCTCATTTTTACCGAATGTTTAAAATGGTCCTTAGTTTCGCAATTCGTATTTATTTAGTCCTTTTCTGTGATGCCGTTTAAATCATTAACGGAGCATTGTACAGGTGACACAGTTTGTATTATAGTGTGTTACGTGTACTGTACAATGCTCCGTTAATAATTTAAACGATGTCACAGAAAATGATCAGATAAAACACGAATTGCGAAAATGAGGACCATTTTAAACATTCGGTAAAAATGAGAACCATTTTAAACATTCTGTCAAAATGAGAATCATCCGCAACAAACACTACAAAAATAAGGACCAAACAGGTATTTAAGCCAAAACTTTATTATGATTAGCCCACTATGTTAGATGTACTAAAATTTCCACAACAGAAATGAGAATATTTTCCAATGTAATCCCTTTTTAAAAAGCATGTAGATTTAAAAAAAAAACTTCACATCACATGTTTAATATTTTAAAAATATGTATTAATAATTGTTTTCCATTTATAACACTAAATTAAGTAAGCATACATTAGTGGGTAGTATCATAAAATACATTCACCACCCATTCAAACAATATTATCTATGAAGTTTTTAAATGAATATATGTAATATTTTATCTATAAATTATATACATTTTTAATTAATCTCAATTTATTATTTTAAGGTGGTTCACATATCTACTAATAACTCAGATATATATTTGTTAATAAATTAGATATAAACCTTAACTTCTTATGTCTTGATCTATATATCATATTATTAGTGAAGTCATGGTATATCTTTTATTTATGCAAGTACAAAGTGACAGTGATAATACTTTTAGTGAAGTTTTGATTATAATTGACATAAATTCAAGTTGGGATGAAACTATATAAACTAAAGTGCTTACTATTATTTTAGGTTTAATTATTCGGATAGAATGATATTCATTTTGATAGAGGTGTCTCAATTTGGTACGCACTTTTAAATAAGTGTTAATTGTACCTTAATTTTTGAAAAAGTACTTTAATTAGGTCATTTTCAGACGGAGATGACTAATACCGTTAATGGCATGTCACATGTCAGTCTGTGATTTTTTTGTTTTTTTTTTATTTTTAATTTTTTAATAAAACAAAAAAAATGCCACGTGTCAAGTATCTGGTGTGACACATGGCGTTGTCAGTGTCACGTGGTAACGTGTCAGTATCACCACAAATATAATTGTCTTGATCTCAATTTAGTTCTCATATATATTTCAATGTTCAATTTAGTCTCTACTTATGTATCTCTTATTCAATTTTGACCCAATTTTTTTAATAATTAAAATCTATTTTTTATAAAATTAAAACTAATTAAGTATAAATATTTTTACAAAAATTAAGTATTGATATTTAAATTAAAATTCAGTGGTAAAAATCATTTTTTTAAGTTATTTTTAATAAAAAAATATTAGTATAACATTCATACAAATAAAATTTTTGGTTTAAAATTACTGAGAGACAATATTGTTCTATTTTGAAAAAAAAAAACAATAATTAACAAGACATGAGTACTTAATAAAGAATAATTAATAAAGTAATATGTTAAGAATTCATTTTTAATAAAAAATATTGGTATAAAATCTATACAAATAATAAATTTGGTCTGAAATTGGATAGAAACAATATAAATATCAATACTTAATTTTGTAAAAATGTTTATACTTAATTAGTTTTAATCTTATAAAAAATAGATTACAAAAATATTTTAATTATTAAAAAAAATTAGGACAAAAATTGAATCAGATATACAAAAGTAGCGACTAAATTGAATCAAGAAGACATATATGGGAACTCAATTAAAATCAACACAATGACATTGACACGTGACATTGCATTATCACGTGGCACTAACAACGTCACATGTCACAGTAGGAACCTGACACATGACATTTTTTTATTTTTTATTTTACAAAAAAAATTAAAAAAATTAAAAAAATTAAAAAAATTAAAAAAATTAAAAAAATTAAAAAAATTAAAAAAATTAAAAAAATTAAAAAATTAAAAAAATAAAAAAATAAAAAAATAAAAAAAATCAGATAAATTAAACTCAAATCTCATTGTAAGAACATCTTTCAACTTTCATCATGTAAACTCCATTCTTGTGAGTCTATGAGTTTAGTGTATTGACCTACATTCCCAATAATAGGTTATAATAATAATAATAATAATAATAATAATAATTATTATTATTATTATTATTATAAAATGTTTAATATTTTGTTTAGTAGTCTTGTACTACTAAATGAGAAATTACAATAGTACTTTGAAAAAAACTATTTCTTAAAACCAATGAAAAATTAAAATAAAAAAGTGTTTTTTTACACTAATATATTTTTACAACATCCATTTATAGATTTTAATTAAGGACTAACCAACCCTTATATTATAGATAGCCTTTTTTTTTCCCTAAGGTGTATTAAACATAACACATACTAATAACTAAGACTCCAATTAAATTCTGACTTGCATTTTTATATATTGTAAATAAATTTATTAGTCATTAATTATAATTAAAAAATTTAAATCGTTATAATAAATAAACATTGACAATACTATAATGTTGGTGGGTGGATGAAAGTTTTTTAAAAGTATTTATCAATCATATATAACTTATTCAATCGTACATATTTTTTTAATTTATTTTTCTTATTAACCCATGATAGAGGTTAAAAACAAAATTGGGTACATTAAAAAAACGTTACACCTCCCGTCTTGCATATTAAGACTATTTTATATATAATAATAGTAACAAATACAATATTTTAAAATGTTTGTATTGAAATAGTTAAATTCTTTCAATAAACGCATCACTTTCTCTTAAGGTAGAAATTAAAAAATTAAGAATTTATTGAAGAAGAGAATATCAGTTTAATTTAAACTTTTTAATGACTGAAATAGTAATCACTATAAATGGAAACGATTATGTATAAAAAAATACAAAATTCAACCAATACTTATTTTCTTTAAAACTTATTAAAATCTTAAGTTAATTATGTAATTATGTGTCATTTTCATCTCTGACCTTTTCTACTAAATAATCATTTTAACACTTATGTAATCAATTTCTTTTCCTTAATTATTTTAATGCGTATTCAGTTCTTTTATTAACAATGTTTCTTAAAATATTATTAAAAAAGTATTTAATTAATGAATTGATTTTAGGAGTTAGAATTTTAATTCACTTGTATACATGACTTTCACTTAGATAAAATAGTTTTTCTTTAAATTTACATTACATTTCACAAGTATTCGTCACTTCTAAATCTACATCTCTTCTAAAATTTACCTTATTTGTTTCTAAGTATTAGCTGTAAAAATAAGCCAGACAACATTTTCAATGAATTTTAAGAATGAAACAAGAAATTTATTCCTACCTTATATTTTTAAATTTTATTTGGTTCTTTATATTTTATATTTTGTGCTTCAAAATAATTCTTTATAATTAAATATTTGTTTTTTGTAAAAATAAGGTACATATATAATTTTTCTAAGAGAATATTCATAAATTAAAAAGAAGAAGAACATTTTAATTTAAATATTAAAGCATTTAATTTTCATACAACACTTTAGTAATATAAATTTAAATAACACACATAAAATAAAATAAGTTATTCTATTCCATCTGCATGATATACATCTGTTGATCCAATGACACGTGGCCAATTTTTGAATCCACTAATTAATTAAACCCATTTATTTACTTTAAGACTCGACTATGCTATGTACTATTTGTATTTATTTGTATTCCACTGGTATTTTTTAATAAATCAATAATGAACACACAAGAAAGAGATAAAACAGCAAAATTAATTTCTTAGAAAAACATCAAAGAGAAAAGAAAAAAAGAATGGGGATCCAGGAATTATGAAGGTATCAGAAGTGACATGTGAATGGACTCATCACACATCATCTCCATCATGATGATCTTAGATATAAAAGTGGTTGCATGCATATATGGATGGCCACATGTCATAGGCAAAAACAAAGCTACAACAAGTTCATCTTCCTCACTACTTTTTTCCATTAATGGTAGTTCCTAGGAAGTCTATGTTAACCATTTTTTTTTCCTTTGGCCAGGCCTTATGTATTAATATTAACAAGAAAACATGTCTAATCATAGCTTTAAGAATTGGGCCAATTGGTTTGGGTTTACAATGTCAAAGAGGTGGGCCCCCTCCTTCTTCAACAAGAGGGTTAGCTCGACATACCTCTCGTATTTCTGCTGCTGCGATTCCTCTTGCGGGCTTGGCGATTGGCCCATCTTACGACCCAACAGAGTTCCTTTGCTGAGAAACTCATGGGCCAAGTACCCAGCCATGAGCACGTTGGTTGAGACTGGGTCTGAGCCCGCAAGCTTGGGCAATTTGGTAACTGTGGGTGAGGATATGGGTTTTTGGGAACTGTGACCGTGATGCCTCTCCTTGCGCTTACCGCCACCGTTCAGTGGCAGTGGTGCACGGCGAGAGGGAGGACGCATTGTTTTGGTACTCATTTTTTCTTCTACACTGCACACATCACTATCATCAGACAGAAAAAAAAAAAAGTGAGAAAGGAATCTGAGTGTGGAGTGAAGAAAATGTGAATTGAAGAATAGAGTGGCGATGATAACGAGGAAGAGGTAACGTTGGAACAATGAAGAAGTTATGGAGGGTGGTATTTATATTCACTGACGCAACTAAATGGCCTTGACTACTAACAGAAATTACATTCATGCCAAGCGGTGTGCAAGAGATGACTCATTTTTTTTTCTGCCTTTTATATTTGCACAACTTTCGAGTTATTTTGTCGTTTGTATTTTGTTAACCAGTTCAAGTTTTCTCTCATTAATCATTGAGATAAATAGTTTTACCTTTTATTTATATATATAATTTGAGATAATGATTTGAAACTTTTCTTTTTGACATTGAATTTTGATAGAATTTTATAAATTTAGGAAATTAAAAGATATTAAAATTGAATTGTTTTTATCTTTAATTTATTAAGTTTTAATTTCTATATTTAGATAACATACTTTAGTCACATCAAATACAAAAGTTATTGTATGTATGTTGCATGTCTTTTGAAAAAAAAAAAAATTTGATAATTGATTGACATCTATAAAATTATATTCACCTGATTCAGAAAAGTCTGATAAATATAATATAACAAAAATAAGTATGTTTTTTAGTTTAGTTTAAAATTGAAATTCACTTACATTTTAACTTTTAATAAATTTTGATCATATTTTAATATTAATTTTTTTGGATTTAATAGATATAATTTTATAATAATATTTGAATTAAATGTATTAAAACACCTATATCATAATTGTCATGTAAAAAAATTTAATATAATTAAATTAAGATAATTATATCTATACTTTTTTAATTTTAGGACAAAAATATATAAAAAATAGACAAAAATAATGAATTTAAAGAATAAAAATATATTTAATTTAATAATAAATATTCTTCCCCTAAAGAAATAATTCCAACAATATTAATTAGACAAACAATTTATATAAATTTTAATTTCTTTTACTTATATAAGTTTAAAAATAGTCTGATAAGTTGAGATAAAACAATTCAAATTAATACTAATCAAATTAATTTTTCATAATTATTCAAGAATTTTTTTTAATTTTGGATAAGGAAATTAAAATTTAACATATTTAAAAAATAACATGAATTATATTATGATGAATGTTAGTTGAAAATAACTTAGCTCATATCAATTAAAATTAATATATTTCTTATGTTAACTGCAAAATCGTTTTTAATGTTAATAAAAAATATATAATTTTAGGTACTCAGTTATTTTTATACATTCATATAATTTTAATTTAAAAAATGTTAAAAAAGACATACTTTTATTATAAAATATTTCAATCTTTTATAAAATTCAATTACATTCTAAATATATCTATTTAAACAAGGAAATAAACACTACATGAGTATAGATAAGAAAATCTGTTTCTAAATTATCAAACTTTTAGAAAATTTTATCTAACTTTATTGTTCATCTTCAAATAGACTTCAATTATTATTTTTATCATTTATACTTTTCTTTTCCACAAAATCTTAAATACTTTACATACATTTATTATGATATAAAAACAAAATATAGAAAATACATAACTATTATTTTAAGATAAAAATGCTTTAGAGAAATTAAAGCCAAAGCTTCTTGGTTTTATAAAAATTAAAAAAATTATTTAATTATCTTATTCATACATTTAATTTTCTTATATGACTTTCATTTTCTTAATATTTAATATTACTTTCACATTTTTTTTTCATCAAATCATTTATTATATCCATCAACTTATCCCTGTCTATCTCTTTCTCTCTTACTTCATTAAACCATTCATCTCAAAAGTCAAATGTACATTTAACACTTTTCCTTAACCACCTATTTAGATCATTTAATGAAAATAATTATTTATATTAAAAATAATTAAAAACCTCAACTAAAAGCACACGCAAAGATAGTTTTTTTTTTATCATATAATTTTTTTATTGTGAAAAATAAATAATGTTAACAAAACAAAAAAAATATATAGAGAAAAAACATAACAATTTGTAATCCTTTGTCCCTTACTCTTTCCTTCTTCTTTTTAATCTCTTTCCAGAAATTTCCTTTCATTTATCTTTTTGAGTTTTATTCTCCTTAATTTTATATCTTTTTATCTCTTCTCAAAATGAATGAAAGACCGGATGATATTTTTATTCAAATAGATTTTACTTTTATTTACGTTAAATATTTTGTATTCATTTTTATTATGATTTTATCATGTGGGTCAGTTGAAAAAATAGTTATTGTCACATATTGAATTTTGTTATATGTTGTTTAATTTTAGAAATTGATTTGAAGATAAATTTTATGTAAGAAAATTTATTTATATTTTTTATAAAATTTCAAGATAGATAACCTCAACGTAATGGTAACATAGTCACTGTGTATTGTGAATTTTATGCATAAATTATAATTAATTATAATTGGCGTTGAGAATTTATTTGAATACTTTAATTGTTAGATATAGAGTCTTATATAAGTTTCAATTATGGTTTATATAAATATAATTATTTTTATATTTTTCCTTATGATTGGTTAGAAATTTGATATAGTAAATATATATGCTTTGACTTAAAGGACCATGATTAATTTGAAATAAGTGAAAAAAATGTTATTTTAGTTATATAAAGAACTTATTTGAATTGTTTAAAAATTATGTAACTAAAATGCTTTTATTTATTTTTTAAATTAATTTCATTCTGCTTCATAAGATTGATTATCTGATATTTTTTATTCAAATGAATATCAAATATATTTTTTAAAATAAATATGATCAAACATGTTTTTCATGTAAGGAAAAATTAGTCCAATTTTTTCATGCAAATTGGTCTAAACAAGCTGTGAATAAGACAGTAACAAAGGCATTGCGTAGAGTAGCATGGACAAGTCTTTGTGCAGTTATTAATGTATAAATAATATTTTTTTTGGTGTTTTCTTTAACACTTTATATGGCGATTCAACTGCTTCTAATGGGTACGGTAATATTAAAATTCCAAAAAGTTATAATTATATTAAGCATTAACATATTATATATATATATATATATATATATATATATATATATATATATATATATATATATATAAAGTCATGATTGTTTTGAAATCTGAAATTTAGTCACGATTATCTGCTGTATATAAAATATAAACTAAATAATAATCCTTTATACAATAAAAAATAATTATTTTATTATGAACATTATTCATGGAAAAACTGTTTTATGCATATCATACTTAAAACGTGAAGGTGAAGGGAATCTAGTAGTCACGTTCATGTATCTATCTATTTGTCGACTTAGTCAGTAATTTCTCACCGTAAATTAAACATCTGAAAATGTAAAACAATATAAAATAAAAATAATTTTTTTTTATTTTTAATAGATTTTATATTTTTTATTCACATGATAATGATGTGTTTAATTTTTTTTTTAAATAGTTTTTTCTAATAAAAAATTTAAAATATTTTATGATATTATTTGATATTGGAGTATACAAGAATACAAAATTTAAAAGAGAAATCCGATTAAAAGTTAAAATATTTCAAATTTTATTTAAGACATAAAAAAAATTTAAAATTATTCTTAAATTTATATATTCTTACTCTTAAAATGATGTTTTTCTTAATATATTTTTTACTTCGATTTTAATTAAAGCATCATCAAGTGATATTAGTAAAAGTTTTTATTTTAAACTGAAGTTAACCAAAAGTATTTTCCGTTAATATCACTGAATTTATTTAATTATTTGTATGAGCTAATATTACATTTTTTACAAATACTAATACATTTTTTTTCTGGTCCATAAATATAAACAGTATTTTTCATATATGTTATATATATTTTTTACTTTAATTTAATTAGAGTTCTTTTATTGTAAGGTAATTTATTGATATATGCTTATATTTTTTTAACAGTTATCAAGAGGACTATTTTTTTTATTAATGTTGATTAAACTTTATTAATTTACATGTGTAATAGGGGGTTTTTGTTCAATTATTGTTCAGATTAGTTTTTGAAGGATGATGCCAATATTATTTACCTTTTTTTTCTAATGTTAATTAGAAAATTTTTGGTCAACTTTAACTAAGATTAAATTTTACCAATATCAGTTGTGAGAGTTTTTCATCAAACAATTAAAATTTCCACAAAAGTCATTGTTATTAAAATCAATGGAGAAGAATCTTATCATTGTCACTCCAAAAATCTTTACAGACTCTTACAAAAATAACATCAATTAATGCGACAACGAGATGTTTTCAATTAATATTTTAAAAACTAAATACTGTTTGAGATTAAAATAAAAGTTTTATTTGATAATAATTAAAATACTCTGTGAAAAACAGTATGTTAAATTCAATATATTTAAATATGAGAATGAAAATAATTGAAACCTCATTCCTCTTTGTCTAAAAACATTTGTTCATTCCACTTGTGAACCTCGTCATTTTTTCTTTTGCCAACTCGTTACCCTACGTCAAATAATTAGGGTACAAGGTTCGTGTTGAGACCATAGATGCGTGTTGTCAATATGACACTATTGTGGTTGTTGTGCTTGTGACTGAAGACACTGGTGCATAGGATGAAGAGAATAAGAGAGAAAAAAAAAACTGGGGGAAGAGGAAAAATAGAGAAATGGGAATTGATGGTAAATAAGAAAAGGAAAGTCAAAAAAGAGAGAAAAATTTGTCAACGTAAAAATAAATAAATTCATTTTTTATATACAATGGTTAGAAATCAAGTATGAATTGAAATTCTTGTATTGAATATAAAAAAAAAAATTGAGTGTTACATTAGAAAAATAAAATTCATAATTTTATGAAGTTTTATTATGTTGAAAATAGTGTTATGTACATAGGGTATCGAGAGAACAAATAATTCAAAATAATGAGTATTATTATGGAGTTAAGAGCTTGTAAAAAGGTGTTTCGTACAATCGATTAAGTCGATTCTTGTAAAAAGAATGAGAACCAAAAGATCACAAGACATAATATTTGAAAGGAATTGTGTTAGTGAAGAATGTTATAAAAAAACATATAACTCTTTAAAAATTGACTATTTATCCTATATGTTAGGTGATTGAAATAGATAAAAGCTAACTATTCATGCCATTTTAGAATATGGATCGAAGAAGAGAAGAAACGATATAACTAATATTGACCAAGAAATGATAATCAAAGCAAATAGTCGAAACAAATCTAAAAGAAGAACAAAGTAACAACCACTATAACACATTATGGATATTATCTACTTGAGACATGTGACATTTAACTGGTCATCTTAAAAAACTTTTCTAGGACAATTAATGGATGGTTTGAGAAAGAAAAGCTAAAAGGTCTTAAAAACGACAAAATTAATAAAAGTAGAAATAATAAAACTAATAAAAGTAGAAACAATATTGACAATTTCTTTTTATCGGTTCTCATTTTCAAATGTTTTTTAGGTTACAATACTAATTTAGTCTTTATTTTTGTTCAGTTTTATCAATTCAGTCATAATATATTTTTTGTTTAATTTTTTTAGGTTAAAATACTAATTTTAGTCAATTTTGTTCAAGCTAGTCTTTTTCAAATGCCATTTAAATAATTTACAAATAATGAACAATATACGTCACATGTCAATTCATTTTTTTTAGATTTTTTCAAATTTTTTTAATTTTTAATTTTTTTGTTATATTTTTATTTTTTTGTTAAATTAAAATGAGCAATGCAGTGTGTTAAGCCAGCATCATGTGACATAATAGTAACATGTCACGTATAAAGGCTAATGTCACATGTAAATGTTCGTATTAGTGTTAGTGTCTTATATTAAATTCAGTCACAATTTTTTTAAAAATGAACAACTTAAAGGACAAAATTGCTCCATTTTTTTAAAATTGGATCAGAATGAAACAAAAATAACGAATATATAGGAATTAAATGGATGAGGTTAAGTAGAAGACACTGGCATATGACACTAACCTAAAACGTATAAGACCCTAGAAAATGGTGTTTTAAAAGTGATAGTGGCTTAAAAATAGTGAGACTCAATTATTTTAATATTAAAAGATTTTAGTATAAATAGAATCGTTATAAACGAGTTTCATTATTTTAAAACACACAATCTCTCTAGAAACCACTTTTCTAGAGTTCTTTGACTTCTCTCTAGAGGTTATGTCTCTCTGGTCGTCTGATTGAAGAACCGAGATTGTAGGATTGATCCTCTTGACGAGCTCTTCAAATTGGACCGATCAATTTCTCCGTTCGTGTAAGTTGAGTTTCTGTTCTCTTTTTAGTCTTTTTCTATTTTTTGTTGCATGCGAGCTCTCTTCCGCTTGCATGTGGCGTTTTAATCATTAGTATGAGTATTTATTGATAAGTGATCATAATGGTAGATCCTGATCGTTCTTGTGATGTTTCTATGTGTAGATAGAGCATCATGTGGAGTTAGATGTGTTTTGGTGTTCTTTGAGCGGTTTGGGTATGTAGAGTTTCTTTTTCAGGTAAGGGAAACTGATAATTGAATTTAATTAGAGTATACAATGAATGTAATTGTGTGTAATTAGAATTGATTGTTTGAAGTGTGATTGAATGTGAATTGTTTGATGTTTGGTATAAGTGAAATTGTGATTGCATTGTGTGAATTGAGGTTGAATTGGAAAATGAACACTTGAATCATGGCTCTAATTGGTATCATCTCACTTTGCTTGAAAACCATTTTGAAAACTATACAACATTGCCATGGAAGTGCCAATTTGGGTCATGAAATCAGTGAAACATCTCCCAACGAAAAACAGAATATGTGTTGTTTTCTGGTGCAAGGCTGAGTCTCAAAATTCAAGGCTGAGCCATGAAAAATGTGAGAGGATCAGCGCTGAGCGCCAGCCCAGCGGTGCCTAACGTTGAAAAATGTGAGAAGAATGAGGTTGAGCGCCAGCCGAGCGGTGGTCCAGCGTTGGGACCCTTGTAGGTCTGGAATGAAATTTTAATGCTGAGGCTGAGCGTTGGAATATGAGGCTGAACACTGAGCTGCCAGATTTCATGTGTGTTGTTTTGATGTGTTTCATTGCATTAACTGATCTGAAATGGATTATTTTGACTGTCTTGGTATGCTTTGAGTGAGATTGGGTGAATATGGATCTGTTGTATGTGAATTATGGAGGAATTTCGTGGAGAAATTCTAAGTGTGGATGAGGTGGGGCATGCAAAGACATAAGGACTCAATTTTGGTTGGTATCCTGACGCTCCAATAACCATTAAGGCTCATATAGAGTATAATGAGTTATGTCGTGAGGAGTAGCAAGAGGTCTTAGCCACTGGACTCGATCAAGTCTTTGGCGCGAAGGAGACTTACCTGGTGTGATGATTGGGTGATAACCCCTTGAGGTCAAACTCTGCAGAGTTTGGGAATCATACACGGTGCAAGCCACCAAAAGGTCCGATGTTAATTGCATATATCCGGATAATTGAGTCTAGAGTTGAATGACGTGTGCGTATTGGAATGTTCCTATGTGAAGTTGTGATAATTGATTGTTATTATGCTCTTTCTCTAATGTAACTTTCTTTAAATCATTATTAGCTTACCCTTGCTTTATGTGTTTCTGTCTCGTGTTGTATGTTTTTCTTTTGCGATGATTACATTTTCGGTGGGAACAGATGTGGTTGCAGTGTCAAGGGCACTTCTGGAGGATGAGGATCCATCATTTTAGGTTGTGGAGGAGCTTTCCAGTGGGAGCTTTAGCAGGTGTCAGTTTACTAGTTTAGTTTAAGTGTATAATTGATATATTTTTATAGTCATATCTTTTGTAAGATTGTATTAATATACTGGATCATCTGATTTGGAACTATGATAAAACTTCCTATTTTTATTAGTTTCAAGTTGCTAAAATTGAGATGTTACAAAACATCACATTACTAATACTACATGACACGATATTGGTTTGACATTTATTTTTTTTTTTTTAAATTAAGAAAATTATAAAAAAATTAAAAAAATTAAGAAAATCATGAATTGATATGTGACTTGACATATATTGTTACATGTCTATTAATTATTTAAATGAAATTAATAAAATGACTAAATTGAATGAAATTGACGAAAATTGAAATTTTTTTGAGAAAAAAAAAATTAAATTGACAAAACTAAATAAAAATAAAAACTAAATTAGTATTTTATCTTCTTTTTTATTTAAGTGTTATTTATGATAACATTAATTATTTTTTCATTGTTTATGCACTTAATCTTCTCTTCTTCATATTTAATTAATTAAATTATATATGTATTTATCATAGTGGAAAAATAAAAAATAAAATAGTAAAATCAAGAAAAAGCAATAACCTTAAACAGTGATAGTACATAATTGATTAAAACACAGATTAAAATTTGAATATAAAGTCCTCAAGAGCATGCGTTGACACTGTTACATACAAATTCATTAACTACAAGTAACAATGCCGGTGTAGCCGGAATAAATTATGCATTGAAATAATACAACTTAACTAAAAGCTTGCACGGGAATTATACAATTTGACTAAAAATCATGCAATGAAATAATACAAGTTAAGTATTTATGATTTGTTTGCCTTTGCTAAGTGACTCTGCAATCTTGGTGGCAATACAGTATACTGTAGACTGAATGGTTACCATGGGGTTGACACCAACTGCACTGGGCAAAACACTCCCATCACACACATACAACCCTTTTGCTTCCCAACTCTCACCATTTTCATCAACTGCACCTTCTTCTTCAGTAGCACCCATTCTACAACTTGTCATCTGATGTGCAGATGTAAGCACTGCCCAGAGTTCATTCCTGGACCTTGGACCCCCAACTATTGTCACACTGTCAACAAATTCCTCTAAATCTTCCTCCTTCATTCCCCTACATTTCAGTCTTTGGCCATCACTCCTGAATGTGCCAACTTCCACAGCACCTGCTGCAACCAAAATCCTCAAGGCCTTCCTCAGTCCAATTCTAAGGTTTTCTTTGTCCACCTGGTCAAGTCTGTAAGTTATTCTCCCTTCAGATTTAACTTCTCCTGATCCATGGTCTCTAATCAAGGTAAAAATGTTAGCAGTTCTTGCATACTTTTCCATCCTGTCTTTCATGTCATGTGCTGAAAGCCAGGGAGCCAATGCTGAAAACGATCCTGGTCCTAGCGAAGGTGTTTCTATGATGAATCTTGGGGTGGAATCTTCTGCAAATACCTTGTGGATTGAAGTTATGATCCCACCCTCATAGTTATTGCCACTGAAGTTTGTCATGTCTTCTGGGAAGTATCCCCATGCAAATTGAACTGGGTGGAGATGGAGATTCCTTCCAATGTTTGGATTTTTCAGTCCACTAGAAATCATTAGAGGAGGAGTGGACAGAGAGCCACATGCTGAAATAGTTACCTTGGATTCTATTAGGAGTTTCTTTGTCACCTTACTCCTCCAAGTTGCTGCTGCAATAACCCCTGAACATTTCTTTTTCTTCATTCCACCATTTTCATCTTCAAGTATGAATCTCTCTGCTTTACATCCCGAGAGGATCACTGCACCATTTCCTACAGCATCAACCAACCAAGTAGAGTCAGTGCCCTTCTTATCTCCTGTCCTACAACCATAACAACATGAACCGCAATAATGATCTGCTGAGGAATTTGTAGCCACTGGTTCTACTTTCAAGCCCATTTTCTCACATCCTTGTATGAGAATTTGATTCTGAAAGCCTTGTTTCTTGCACTTCTCTGTCACACCAATCCTTCTGCATACCGTGTCCATGGCAGATTGATAATCAGAGCTTGCAAAAAGTGGAATTTTATTTTTCTTCGACCATTCCCTCAGAACAGAATCAGGTGTTCTGATGCATGCAGACCAGTTTACAGCAGAGCCACCACCCACAGTTGAGCCAGCTAGGATCATCATCTTCCCATCAAGACTTGGCAGAATTCCACCTGATTCGTATAGCTCGTTCATGGATGGTCCTTCCAGGGAAGAATAATCATGGGAAACAAAATACTCTCCTTTCTCTAGGACGATTACTTTCTGACCAGAGTTTGCAAGAACTGCAGCTGCAACTCCACCACCACAACCAGACCCCACAATGACAACATCACATTTTACCTTGTATAGGTTCTGCAGTTTATCTTCAGTAACTTCAAGGCCTTTTTCACTGAGGGATTGCATCAAAGTAGAATCAGTTTCATACATAGTCTCTATTAATCCCTTTTGCAGAGGCCTCTTCTTCTGTACCAACTTTTCCTTGGTGTCCACCTTGTATCCAATTGCTTCCCATGCGGGATTATGTCCATTTTCATCAGCCTGCATTGTTTGGGGAAACATATAAAAAGGCAAAAAATATATAAACATTAAACAAGTAAATAATTTGTGAGGGAGATACATGAGAAATTCAATATACATGTTTCACATCATGACATGCTAAACGAGAATTTAGAATCAGATTGATCATTGGATTAATGAAAATATTAATTAGCACTGCACTAATCCAGTTGTTTTCCAACCAGTAAAGTGATCCTCAGTCCATTTTAAAACAACAGCCTTTAAAGATCGTGACACATTTATTAAGAAATATTTAATTACTACAATTTAGATAATTTTTTTTCCAACTTTTATTAAACTGTTTTTTGTGTTTCTCTTCAATATAAATGATACTGTATTGATTTCTCTCAATTATATACAACGGTATTGTTGGAAAAAAATATTTTGGAATACATATGAAAAGCTAAAAAGACTATTATTCTGAAATGGGACAGGTGTTCATTAATAATCACATTATCTAATATTCCATTTGTTCTTTTTAATTGTCAATTTTTTTTATCTGTATTTTTTTTTTAAATTTCAAGATAATACAACCTTTTGTTTTTTAAAATATACCCTTAATTTAATTAATATGATGGGAGAAAAATTAGTTATCATAATCTAGAGAGATAAAAAAATATAACAAATGTATATTGAAGTAAAAAATTGAAAAGGACAAAATAGATAATTCACTTTGAAAAAAATAAAGAATAAAATATTTTCCTCACTAAGAATAAGAAATCCTTAAATATTTATCAAGAAACGTGTTGGTTAATCAAATATCCATATTTTAGTGGTAACTTTTGGAAATAACTCATCTATTCAAGTCATTTGTCAAACCTCTTAACATATATCATTATCTCATATACTAAAGTCATGAGTCAAACTTCTGAAAATATCTGTCTGTTTTTGAAGTATACAGAGATGGTTTTTCAAGTAACTACGAAATCCTTTTTAACTCAAACATGATAATCTCAATCGGACAACTATGATCATTAAATGTGAATGACAACTTGATGCAGAAATAGCACATGTACATACAGCGATGCTTGATAATAATGACGAAAAATCGTGATCTGCAATTCAAATCTTCAACCAACACTGAATTCAATGTTATTAGAACAAGTCAGAAAGCTTACCCTCGAGAAGAAAGTGTAGAAGAAAGTAAGTTTGATGAGCAAAAACACTATCCGAAGGGGCACCCAACGCTTCTCCCTGCACCAGTTCCTGAGAATCTGTTCTCTCTTGTCGAAGGAGATCTCAGAGAAGCAGTGGATGAAAGGCCACTTCCAGTCCAAACAAAGTCTTCCACAGATCAACAGTGTCCCCAATCTGAAGGACAGTATCCAAAGAACCCAATTCACCAGCGACAATGCTTCTGGCACAACCCTCTTCCGCATAAGCTCCGCAGCCTGATTTTCATCCAGAGAAGAAGTGAATGAATTGGAAGCAGCGTGTATGAGTTGAGTTTCTTAACCAGAAAGAACGGATAAAACTCAATTATGCATCATAGAATACAATATAGAAGTAAGTGTTTGAAAAATTACCTCTTCAGGGAAAGGGACATGAGAAACAGAGGGTGAGAGAGGTTGTTGGTGTTGTGAAGTTTCCTCCGATGGTGCGAAAGGAAAGAGGGTGTGACAAATAGAAGCCATGACATGCATCTGAGAAGTGGATAACCCATGGCTGTAACCTTTCTCTCTTCTACCTCCTCTCAGTAATGGGTGACAATTCACACTCCCCTCCATTCTCTCTCTTTTCTTTCTCTGTTAAGTATTTATGTTGCACAAGTTGTTACAAAATGTGTTTTTTTATATATAGACACCAGAAGAAGGGGAAAGAAAAGAAATTGGGCCAACATATATCTTTGGCCCAGTTTCCGTTTGGTGATTGTGTTTCGTTGATATATGATGGCAGGAAGAATTTGGATTTTCCAACCTTTAGAATGTATTAGTTGATATTATTTTTTATGTTTTAAAATATTTTAATTTACTTTTATATATTTTAAAAATTGAACTGAGAAATAATATAAAAAAATTGAACAGATTAAAATCTGAAGTGGAGTTGCAGTTGAAGACAAAAGAGCAAGGATGTATTTGATTCAACGTTAAATATGATTCCAATGCAGAAGAATTAGTTGTGTTTTTTAATGTGAATTTTTTACTTTCTAATTGATTTTAGAAATTAAATACGTACTGATTTTGTATTAAAAAATCAATTTATATCAAAATTTTACATCAATTTAACCGATCACGCAAAATTGTGATTTGTTAAGAAATTGATGAAAAAGAGAATCTTTGGAGCATTGTAGTGTGTGTTTGAGTTGACGGGGTATGGATTGCATGGAGGCCAGATATGGGAGAATGCGTAAATGAATGAAATTCAATTTAAGGAAGATGGTGATATGTCTCACGCACATCTTCCATAGGAGTTTTTTACAAAATTCATTTATGGATAACAAATTTTTTATTTTAGTGTAAAAATCACTTGTTTACTATTTATGGTATTTGTTTAAATTTTCTCTCAACCACTCTTTAGATTCATTTTGGGTAAAAGATTATTTCCTTAAAGCTTACTATTATTTCAACTATAGTGAATTTTATATTATATTACATTCAGAAATGATAAAAACTAACTTCTTCCATATTATTTGTTGTGACATATATCGTGGTTAGACAAAATTGGATTTTTTTTATTCAGTTTATTAGTTACATGAGTTGCGTATATATAATTTTGTTACAGTTATTTTTAAAAATATATTTAATTTTATAAATATTTTTACATTTTATATTGATTAAATAATATTTTAATTTAAAATATAATTAAATATATTTTTGATTCTCAAACTATTATAAAATACCGTGTTTTCCTCTTCAAATTAAATTAGGATGTATTTAGTTTTTTTATTTTATGAAAGTTATAGAAAATATCATTCCTAACAAATAATATGAGAGTGTTTCGCATGTCTAAAATAAAATTTATAATAAACTATAATATAACTATAATAGAAAATGTATTACATAAAGTACATAGAGAAAATATACTTTTTCATTAGGTTTAGATAAAAAAACAATTTTTTTATAATAATTTAAGGATGAAATATATATTTAATTTTTTTATAAATTAAAAAAAACACTATTTTCATATGTACACATCTTTCAATTAATAAATTAGACTGATTGAAAAGTCAATTACCCAACTCATTAGGTTGGTCAATCGGTTGACGGGTCAACCGACCGATTAACAAGACCAACTTATTACATAATAAAGTTCGGATTAATACTTAGTCAATAACTAAAAATCAACCAATTAAGATATAATTAGATTTTGATTAAGTCAACAAAAATGGTAACACCAACTAAAAATAAAAATCTAAGAATGATTGTTCACATACATGCATTAGTGCATTTAATATACCCTTCTTATTTGGCTACCTCCTACAAACGATCTGAAAATTAATAGTATTGGTCCATATCAAAATAATAATTAATAGTTAAAACTTAAGTTATATGTGATTAATGATTTAAATTGTCATATTATTCTAAATTTATATCTTTTAAATAATATAATAAAAAAAATTAAATTATTTTTATTTTAGTTCTTAATTTAAAATAAAAAATAAATATCGATAAGCTAGTCCACATGTAGGTGGGTGAGAAAGGCAAAAATAAATTAAAGTACGTACTAAAATTATGATGTAGTGCCATCAAATCATTCATAATTTCACATGTAAATCCAACTGCTTTATTATTCATTATAATATTATTATAGATTCAACAACTAATTCATTTTTTTGGTACAGTAAAAAAAAAATTGTTAGTTTTATTTTAACTCTTTTAATATATATATATATATATATATATATATATATATATATATATATATATATTTTTAAAAAAAATACTAAATTACATTAAAAAATAAAAAATGAGAGTGAAAAAAATGAAAATAATAATATAATTTTCCTTAAAAATAATCTTTACGATCATAACAGCAACCAAATGTGGTACATATATGCATCGTTTTTCTAACATGTCATTTCAAACCAAATGTGATACATGTATCGTTTTTCTAACATCTCATTCCAAATAAAATGTGACGCATGCATACTTTTTTAACATATAATTCAAAATAAATCGAGTCATAAAACACGTAACCACCTATCTTTCTAACAGATATTAATTAATAAGTATTTAATATAACAAGATTATCAGTAGCTTTAGTAATGAAGGTAGACTGATTTACATTCAAATTAAGATTTTCTCTCAAAATACATTGAAAATAAAGTTATAAGTATATAACTATGGACTTAATATATTTTTTAAAAAAGATAAAATTATGATCCTATACTAATTCTTTAGTAAAACTACAATTCTCATGAGTTCTTATCTATGCTTTTATATATATATCATAAGAAAAGAAACAAGAGACACATAAATAGAAGAGATAATTTAATTTTCACAAGAATAATTAAAGATGTCACACATAAATAGAAGAGACACATAAGTAGAAAGAGATTATATATTTTCACAAAATTTGTCAAACTAAAACTTTGAAATAGAATAAAATTAGTTTACTAAGGTTCATGCATTGTATTACAAAGACAACATCTAGACTTTTGCTTGTTTTCAAGAGACTAGTATATTGAATGAGTTCATGAGACTCAACACTTGTAATACTACTTTCATCTCTTTCTTCTTTACATATTTTTATCACATGTAATTTATATATTTCATCGAATATCGACATGATTAACTTCACTAGCTCATTGAGTATGATCCTATTTCATATGATATATATGTTAAGTGAAATTTCTTCCGATTCTCACTACCTAATTATCTTTTATGAGTTAGATATTAGTAAAATTAGGATAATCTCACGTAACAAGTTCAGTTCAATATAGTTGGAATCACTCTGGAGTTAGCATTTTTCGGTGGAAATAAATAATTTAACAACTATATCACACTAAAGTTTTCACAAATGAACCTATATCACTGAACAGTCCCAATACAAATCATAAATATAAGTTGCGGTATGCAAAGATAATTATTTAGTACTATATAAACCAATTATAGTACAAAAGAAATTTCTCATATCGCCAATATCACAAAGTCAGGGTTTCACTGTCTCACCACCGGTGCCCGACGATAGCTAGGTGTTGTCCAACAGTGAAGTCCCTAGAACATCCTCTTTGCCAAAATTTCATGATGAAGGCGTTCAACAATAGTTACTTGTCATCCAGCGACGATGAAGCAGAAATTGAGATTTAGTGCAATAGATATAGTAGCTAATTGTTTTAGTCTATAAAATTAATTGTTATTTCATAGGATTGATTGATTATTTATATTTAACAAATGATTTCGTATGCAAATTTATACCCTTCAATTAAATATTTCAATTTAACATGCAATATTTTACAAAAATAATAATAAAACAAAATATTATTTTGAAAATACATTAATTTTAAAAATTTAAATACAACATTTTAACTGAGTAAAAACAATTTTTCAGAATTATACATTTTTTTTTTATAAAAAACGTAAAATACTTTTTTAAAAAAAGTTGTTAAACATTTATAATAAAAAATTATCAAAATACATATAGTTCATGATTGTTGTATTTATAATTTTAATTTTGTTCATATTTACAAACAAAATACAACAATGTTAATTGTGATGGATTGATATTGTGGGTTTAGGAGAAGAAGGTCGAATTGAAGATTGTTGAAGAGAAATGAAGAGTTAGGTTAAAGTCATACTTGAAGAAGAAGAAGACAGACTCATGGTTACGTAAATGTGGGTGTGTTTGAGTCACTTCATAAGGCAAAATGAAAATCAGTTTGTTGGTGTTTTGTCGTGGAGTGGAGTGTTACAAATTAATTTTTGTGGGTCATCAAGAGGGTCCTAGTTAAAATTATGTCCTACATATTTTATGTTGTATACACCTTTTCCATTTTTAAATATTTAATGTTACGTACTTTTCTCTGATTTTCAATTAATTGTTAACTTAAAATTAATATAATGTATTTAATTAATTTTTAATATATGATAAATAATTGATTCAAGATAATAAGTATTAGTATATCTAGGAGTAGTGTAAAATGACATAGTGCTTGGTTAGAAGGGAAATAACGGAAAAGTTGTGAGTTCCATTTAGTTAGAAAAGTAAAATTGATTTTGATAGATTAAAAAGAGAGGGTAAGAGAAATTATGCGTTCCAACTCTATTCACTAAATAACTTATATTTATTGATAAAAAATAAATTAATATATTTTTTGTTTAATATAATAAAAAGTAAATTACATTTTTAATATATAAATTTTAATTCTATTAATTTGATTTCAACTTTACTAATAGTTAAAATAATTAAATATATATTAAATGTCTAATAATATTTATGTATTTTGGTTTTGCAAACTTTAATGTAAATAAAAAACTTTAACTTTTTATATTTTAAAATTATTAATAATTTGTTCAATATTAATTATGTATTAATATTAATTTTTGTATAGTAAATAATTTGACAATTATTTCAGAATATGTACATCTTTAATTATCTTAATTATTAATGAAGTTTAAAAAAAATTAATAAAATTAAAATTTATGTACTTTATATTTTTTTATTATATTGAAAAAATATCAATATTTATCATATTAAATAAATGTTTATCCTTTAATTTATTAATTTTAAAAAATTTAAATTATTTATATCATGAATTTAAAATAATAAATCTGTGGGATACGATGTGACATCCCATTTATGTTCGTTAGAAGTTGTTTTTGAAAACTTTGATTGGAGTTTTTGGTATTGATGTGAAAAGGTGGCCTTTTTGTAGCCTCGACAGTTTACAACAGTTCACAACTATGCATACTATATAATATTATATTTAAATACAAAAATGTAGATGGAAATATGTAATAATAATATAAATTAAATTATTAATTTTTAAAATTAAATTTAATCTGAGTTATGGGTTAAATTGGTACTGATTTTTATGTTTTAAAAACTGATCAATACATAAAAGAGGAGTACCAATTTGAATTATAATTTGAATTATGAAACATGTTATGATCACTTAAAAACCACAAAATTTATATGTAGTTTTCTGGTAAGATGTTGAGCGGCAATCTTTACTGTTGGGCACCACATTTTTGTGAATTGATCAGTGCTTAACAACATATAGGTGGCACTGAGTGTCAGTGTTCACTATAAGTCTGGAAATGATATGACTTTACCAGTTTTTGCGAGACAAATGATGTTGAGTGCTCATCTGAGCGTCAGATGTCCTGTTTTGTTTGTTTCTATTGTTTGATTATTTTGTTTTCTATGATTGTTTTGTAATTGTGAAGTAAAATATATGTTTGGTTTATATTATGAAATAAAGATATGTGGTGAACTGTTGTAATGTGTTTCCTAGGTAGGAAATCTCATTGATGATGTGTGTTCACTAGGGTGTGCCTTGAGGTTAGGACTGTTCCATTTTGTGAGGTTATCCTGAACTATACTAGTCATTCATACTCATGTAGAGAAAAATGGTTAGGTAGTGATAATAGCAGGAGGTTCTGTCCAAAAGGGTGGTTCCATTATTCTTATGACTGTAATAAAGATTAACCTTGTGTGTGGTAGTTCGACAGAACAACTTTGTAAAGTAGTTTACATTACCACAAGTGCTCGATTTCACATGTTTGACTCAAGTGCACGTATTTAGATCATATCGAGTTTATAGGAGTTTGGTTGATAATATGATATGTTGAGTGATTATGTTTTATATTTTGCATGAAGTTTATATATGTGTGAAATGTTTAGAAACATATTTGTATCATTTATTCAGCTAGTTTATTCTGTCTGTTTTCTTGTTTGTCTTTTATTATGTTTCTTTTCTTTTGCTATGGTCATCAATGTAATGTGAACAGATGATGATGCAACATGACGCAACATTGTAGCATCAGTGGATGTTGAAGAGTCTGAAGCTTGGGATAGTTGGTTAATATATATGTATAATTTTGGCAGAAACCTTTGGTGGTTCAAACTTTAAATTTTTTCTTATGTTTGTATAGTTATAATCCTTTTGGATATGAGTATATTACATCCATGTGTGAATTTTATATGTTTTGTGTTATTAATTGTGAACTTCTTCATTTAGTAATTTCACTATTAAATAGGATGTTACATGTTTAATTAAAGATATAAATTAATTAATTAAAGAATTAATAAAAATTTGTATTATTAAGTGTTTTTTAAGCTGATAATTACTCTTTATAGCGAGTTTTGTGTATTAGTGGAGTATTAAGCTTAGTTATAAAAAAAAAGGTTTAATTAGGTGGGTGATACCCAATTTCGTTTAGATGTGTCATTTTGATACCCGATTTTGAGAATGTGTGAATCGAGTCCCAACTTTTAAAAAAATGTCTTAATTAGGTTCTTGTCAGAAAAAAATTATTAACACTAATAACTTTATTCATGACTTTTACCACTAAATTTTAATGTAAATATCAATAATTAATTTTGTAAGTCATTTTAAATATTAATACCGTTAATGAATTAATAATTTTTATCTGAAATATACCTAATTGAGACATCTTTTCAAAAGAAGTTGATACTTAACATCCAAAATAAAGTGAATACCGACTAATTAAAAAGAAATTACGCCCTATTTACATCTTTTGGTAATTTTATTTGTTATGCGAGACAATAAAATATATAATAGATGAATAGATCCGAGAACCACACATTGATGCGACCTAGAGCACTGTTTCAGGAAAATTAAATTAATTTATTTTCCACTTATTTTTGAAATAAATTAAATGTGATAGTCAAAATATAAAAAGCGTGCTGTTAATTTTCCTTTTAACTTACCCTGATCCTTTTTACTTAGTAGAACTAAGCTTTATATCTTCAAAAGCACATGCGTTCATGTTGATTCTATGGTTAAAGTCACCTATACTTAAAAAGTTTGCTTATTAAAAAGATAAAAAACAAGATAATTTTTTTTCTATTCAATTGTTAATTTTGTTAATAGACAAAATTGAACCCGCAATCTTTCATACCTTCTTTTCCGAACTCTTCAAAGTAAGACAGAAAATATATACTATTGAGTTAAGAAATTCAAATAATTAATTGACGCAGGAAAAAGATGCTCTTTGCTCTGATGCAAAAATTGGTATAAAAGACCCGCCAAGCTTGTTGGGGTATATGAATGAAAGCAATACCAAACAGTTTTCAAAGTGTGCAGTTTAGATATTTGATGATATGCGAAGCTGAATAAAATTAGACTAGACTAAAAGTGAAATGAAGTTCTTAATGTAGTTTAATTAAATTTACTCCATACTTGTAAAATTAGAAAAGACAAAAATTAATAAAGATCTTAAAGTAAATTGATCTCATCAAAATTCATTTCCATCAACTCAATATTAACTTTTGAATTCTCAAGTATTTTCAATTCTGGTTGAGACATCAATAAAATATGACAATTTTCGGTAATAACTCAAATTTCATTTCATTAGTGACTCAACAACCTTCCACAAAATGAGACTACGCCATTCAATCTTATTTAAACTTCATCTACAAAATCTTCTCCTATGCAAACATAGACTAAAAACATATATATAGGTTCATTAAAACCCCTTACCGGGGTCTATAACTCCACACTTTTGACCAGCTCGTGATATTATGAAGGACCATTTAGAGTATCAATGACTAATTCTATAAATAAAGTAGCCACGAACAAAAGAAGCAAAAAGGACAATGCAATTTACGATGGTACAACGAGTGGTTGATATTCTTTAAACAGAAATTGCCAAAAAAACCTGTCAGCATTGTTCAATTCATTTAACATTAACTTCGCATGAATCATTGCATGTTTCCAACTGTCAATTTTAAGCGCACACGCAACGATATTGTAATGAAAAATAATAGCCATCGACTGTTACTAGTTGTCACGTAATATAACAGCTGAGAAAAAAAAGGATCATGTGGTTGAAGGAAATGAATAGCTTCAAAAAGACAAAATATCTATTTGGAGAAAAACAAAAATGATATACCATGCATGAACATATCCATTCATTTATTTTCAATAGATCAATAGTATAAAATGAAATAGGATTTTACTGCTTTAACTTCTCATAATTTATTACTCAAGTGAGAAATATCAGATTAACGTTCACCTTTTGGCACATTCAGTTGATTCATCTTTCAATTTATGCAAATCTGCTTGTTATTCTTCCCTACAGAATTACGCTACAGCTCAGACATCATCTTGCACAAAGGTAGAACAATAGTTTTTCTCAGGTGTGTTCTACACGTCACCACAACGTTGCATGAGAAAATGAAGTTGGTCTCGCAATAACAAAACCTGTTTCAAGAATTATTACTGAGTATCAGAAGCTAATCAGATTAGTGATTACATTGCAAAGTTATAATAATAATTTCACCCAACCCACTAAGTTCCATTCATTAGTTTTTCATGAATTCTCTTCGACGATGTAGAACCTATGCTTTCCTGAGATTTCTATGCTATACATACATTTGAAGAACATGAACAAGATTTACTTGGTTCTATATCAAGTTTCTTAGGCAAGTTTTCTTATTATTTGAGTTGGAAAATTAATTCCAGCAATTTTTTCCTAAACCAAATTAATTGGGAAATTAAAATTATTCAATTAGCACAAATTTAGATAAAACAATTACTAACTTTTCAATTAATACCAAGTTCGTTCCACCAATGTACAGAACAAAAATAATGTTAAAGTCAGAAGAATATTTCAAAATATTTTTTTTATAAGTAAAACTGTAATTATTTTAAGATCAGGTAATACTATACATTGATTATTTTGAAATGGAAAGAATATAATTTACCTCTTCAACTTTGTTGGCCAGAGAAATTTTAGAACATGTTAATAAGCATTAGCAATACCAAATCACTATCAAACTTTATCCCAATGGTGGGTTGGACACGATCTATTTATTCCCATTATATATATAAAAAACTATATTCCTGTTGATAATTCATAACATGCCAATGATACTCTCTATTAAGCTTTAATATTTTGAGCAACTGAAGCATTCAGGTTCTGTCAAGGTGGTCAACGTAAAGGGTGATATGTTGACACTACTAAAAGAGACAATCCTTTAATTACATATATTTTATTTTTTAATTAAAAAATTTAATATATATTATTATATTATAAAATAGAGTTATCAAAATGAACATATGTTTTTGAGTGTGAAAGTGTTATTTTTTTTTTTTATATATATATATATATATATATATATATATATATATATATATATATATATTCCAATTAGTGGTTAATGTAAATGTTTCTTGTTTTTAGATACCTCTCTATTAAGCTTTATCATGAGCAACTTAGCATTTCAGAGTCTCTCTGTTATGTTTTTTGAAACTCAATTAACTGAAAAGGTAGTCTTGAATTTGGTGTGATCAAATTAATTTGGATCAAAATTTTCAAATGGTGTGAATTTACAGTTTGCTGTAAACTGAGAAAAGGAATATACTTGTAAGACAATAGGACTTTGTAAGTAGAGTTATTAAAAATGAAATCCTATTAAAATATTTATTTACCATGAAAAATAATAGCCACGGTTTAGCATAAAATTCTTAGTTGGAATCCAGACATTACCTCTTCCTGAAGTAGGGGAGGGAGATCTTCAGTTGCTAGAAGGCTCAAAACTTCCACTCGCAGCTTTTCTTCTTTAAAACCCGACCACGTATGCAAGGGCAAGGCCAATAAAAGTATCGTTAAGAAATCTGTATCAGATGGGTGCATTTCTTTGCAGTGACCTTCATTATAAAGACACAACCTACTTGGCTCCATTTGACACAGAGGGACCAACACTTCAATTTCTTCACTACCATCACTAGTTGTAACAGTTCCTGAAGCTAATGTTCCTGGATTTTCACTGTCAACATTCAGATGTTTTACCACTATTTGACTGCAGCTTTTTCCACCTGACAAACCTAACCTACCACAACCAGTCAAAAGATCTGCCCCTTGGCAACAAACACCGGTGGCAAGTACTGATAGCGTATCTTCGTCACCAAGGTTTGCATATGTTTTACAACATGAACTTTCAGAATCCAACCACCTGGTCACGTGTTTGAAAAGTGAAGTTGTGCGAATCTGTTCCAGTATGTCAGCCTGAAATTTCAAATCTCTCAAATATTGTTATTGTTCATTTATTTGAAGTTCCTAATTATGCAAATGATACATTTGACAGATCCAAGAGTGAAATTATCCCCACCCCCAAAAAACAGAAAGGAAGTAGAGTCAAAACCTTTAAAGCAAGCCTTCCTTTTTCCTCGTCGCTTAATGTGAGATTTCTATCTTCTTGTCTGCGAACTTCAGCAACCCATGTTATTAACCCTCTCAATTCACTAAGAGGCGGTTTAAAAACAACAGACAGCACTTCCTGAACGTCTGTTAGATCCTCTGAATTTAGAAGTTGAGGCACATCTTCAGTTAGAAATTTGGCGACACGGCTCCAACCTTCATGTCTACAACTCTGCAGACAATCTTTAAGTATTTATTTACTATTTGCCTTAATCTACAAAAAGAAACTGGTTTGCAAAGCATACGAAAATAGAGCTTTTGTTAAGAAAGACTTTTACCTATATTTTCAATCATTACAGTTCCTACAAGTGAAAAAGGATGCAGACCTCCCAATCACACTTCATATTTTAACATGATCTATGTATGGCTATAAGACATTTTATTGTTCAAAATGATTTCAGAAGAAGAAGCTATTTCTAGCTGACCTAACCATTACAATTTTACAGTGCGCTTCATATTTTAACATGATCTATGTATGGCTATAAGACATTTTATTGTTCAAAATGATTTCAGAAGAAGAAGCTATTTCTAGCTGACCTAACCATTACAATTTTACAGTGTGTCAGAGTACTTTCCCTCTATTCTAAACTCATGATTTTAGAAATTGTATATATAGTGGTTCAACAAAGAATCTAATAGTATCACAATACCAAAGTATAAAGTATAGAGGGTGCTCTGTTAAGCCTTGAAATAACCATGTACCTGAAATACAAATTTCCAAGTATAAAATAGTGGGCAGGAAGACTAGTTGAACATGCTTAACAAGCTAAATGAGTTCATAAAATCGCATCCTTTAATCATAGCAACTAGAAAGATTTTAATGACACTGATACATTCAAATAGTACGATTTTCAGATTACATCAGCAGATAACAACTAGAAGATATATGTGAATAGAATATATAGATATACACAAATTTAGTACATATTATCAAATTATTGTTATGCCTATGATGAGGTAAAGATATTTTCGACTTCCACCCGTTTCCCTCTCAAATTCTACAACATGATTGATTGGAATGGAACTTGTTACCCTACAAAATAAGACTCGGAAAATGTACCTTTATAAATTAATCAAACCAATTTCGATAATTTAAAATAGCAATTATTCTCTGGAGTTCCCGATGCAGATTTCTTTTCCTTAATGAAATGCATCAGGGCATAAATAATACCTAAATTACTTGAAGCATACAGTACATTCCACGAAAACTACCATTTTTGAGAAATTGGTAATCTTGAATAAAAAGAAAGAACCTCGTAAGAAATGAAAATTTATTGACTAGTGAAACATTTCCACTGTTCAATAAACAGTTCTCACACAAAATTGAGGAAGGTTTAGTTTTGGCGAAAGGGGAAGTGCAACAAATTTGAAGGAAATAATAGTAATTAAAGGGGCTATAATTTGGGTGAAATTTTACCAAAGACATTGAGAAAGAAAGAATGTGTCGCCAGCATCCCTTAATTAAGACACAACTAGCTGTTATCCTAGTATGCTTTAATTAGCAGTGTAAGAGATCTTAGTGTTACCCCCTTCGAAGTCCCGTTGCTTGATCAATGGTGCTCATTCCCTCCCAGAGAAGGGTAAGGGGAACCCAGTGAGGAGGATACTTGAAACGAGCAACATCCAATATGAGGACCATATCCCTTTCAGCGTGATATCCTCCAACTGGTGAAAAGTGACCAATTCCAGTCTGTTACCCAACAAGAAGAAAATTTTCCATCATTTCTATAAACTCATGTACCTCTCTCCATTTCCTACACAACTCAACAGTAAGTGTATCTGTATAGAAAAGGACCTTAGATGTTGAATTAACCAACTATGTATAAAGTGAAGTAGGCTCGATCAAAGTTAACTAAACATGAATTATGAATAGACAAATAATCTATCATAAAGACGAATGGTTAACCAATGAAGTTTACACCACCTGATTGAGGTGTGTCCTGTGGTAAGACACAATCACATGAGAATCCTCAGAGTGAGAGCAGGAAATCACACGTTTGCGAAACTCATCAACCGAGCTTTTATCCGATCGAAAGGCTTCAACCTTAGCTCCATTGCATCGAGCCAAACACGCAACTTTCCCGAACGTAATGCCTTCCAGTTTAATTTGAGCCAAAGGCTCACAGCAATCCAGCATGGACTCATCAAACCATCTCCAAGGACCTGTTAAGCGACTTTTCCTATCATAAATTAAAAAAAGAAAAAAGAAAAAAGAAAAAAAGAGAAGATTACTACACCAATGTACCTTTCCATTTTCTTCCAGGATCAATTGCAAGGGCATTGAGAACAACGGAAAGTGTGGCGAGACCGCAGTATGCAGGCTCTGATTGCGTCTGATAGTAGGATATTAGCTTGAAGAAGGCTTCCATGGTTCCTTGCTCGTGTGCGTCGCCGAACAGCTTCTGTGCAAAGAAGAACGAATCGATGAAACTGTTGAAGGAAGAATTAGATGAATGGAATGATGAGAAAGAGCGTTGACCTTGCCTAGGGGCGAAGCGAACTCGATTGCAGGGGAAGGTAGCTCTCTGCGGTATAAACCTGGGCTCGCCATGCTCATCAAACCTCTTCTGCCTCTTCTGCAACTGCTACAGTAATGTTTCTCTTCTGAACTTAACAAATTACCGTTATTTACTATCTTCACTTCCTCTTTCTTTCTTTCTTCTTCTTCAGTTCTCTCCCCCTCTCCCTCTCTCTGTCCCCACAATATTTTAAGAGAAAATATGTTTTAACCAACTACTCCAACACGAAACAAAAGTAAAAAAACATAAAAACTCAAATATTCATTTGTCTCAGTTCTTTTTTCAATTTGGTTCTCTTTGTTTATATATATATATATATATATATATATATATATATATATATATATATATATATATATATATATATATATATATATATATATATATATATATATAAAAGAAAAAAATTAAATAACCAAATATATATTTAAACATTTAAAAAGTTAAAAAAGATAAAAATTGTGGTGGAAGAATGGGAAGTGTTGGCCCCCTTATTGAATGTGAAGTAATCTTTTGAAATAAATAAATTGACCAAAAACTATAATCAAATGAAAGTTCAAGAAACTGTAATAGTAGTATGTTTTTATTATTATTATTATTATTATTATTATTATTTAATACAAAAATATAAGAAACCGTCTAACATTTTTACGTTAAAACCGTTTTTTTAATTTCTAACTTAACTTAAATAAAATTAAATAAAACTAATTTTTTTTATTTTTTAATTAACATTTTATATTTTTATATTTTTGTTTTGAGTTTTTATCTCCTACTTCTAAAAATTACTTAAACACCTACATTATTATTATTATTATTATTATTCTTTTAAAAAAAATTAAATGAAACTTTTCTAATTAATTTTATTATTTTTTAAAAACAATTTTTTTTAATTAACAATTGTTTTTTCTTTGGAAACAATTTTTTTAATCATCCAAAACAAAATTGGGTATTAACAGTACCACAAATTTGATTACAAGTCATACAAATCAACCTTATTGTTTCCACTAAGTGGCTATTATAAGTTACAAAAATTAATCTTTACTTCTTGAACTAGGTGGTCGGCTTGAAAAAAAAAAATAGGCCAAACCATATAGACAAAGAAGTTGGACAAAATGAACAAATGAGTGGAAAGTTGTTTGTTACTTTTCGTACACTTTTTTAAAATATGCTAATCAATCTTTTTTTATCATCCAATGGGATGTACGTCTTATGTACCAAGAATTTAATTATAAGTTACAAAAATCAACCCTTTGCACCAGGTTGCTGGCTTAAAAAAAAAAAGAGGTCACACCATATAGGCAAATAAGTCGAACAAAATGAACAAATATGTGAAAAATTTTTTGTTACTTTTCATACACTTTTTTAAAATTTACTAATCAATTTCTTTTTTATTATCCAATGGGATGTACCCCCTCATGTACCACATATTTTATTATAAGTTACAAAAATTAATCCTTACTTCTTGCAATAGGTGGCTGGCTTGAAGAAAAAAAAGGCCAAACAAGATAGACAAAGAAGTTGGACAAAATGAACAAATATGTGAAAAGTTGTTTGTTAATTTTTGTACAATTTTTTAAAATTTGCTAATCAATCTTTTTTTTATCATCCAATGGGATGTATATGTACACGAATTTTATTATGAGTTACAAAAATCAACCTTTATTGTTTGCATAAGGTGGATGACTTGAAAAAAAATAGGCCAAACCAGATAGACAAAGAAATTGGACAAAATGAACAAATATGTGGAAAGTTGTTTGATACTTTGCGTAAGATTTTTTAAAATTTGCTAGTCAATGTTTTTGTTATCATTCAATGGGATGTAGCTCTCATGTACTGTACAACATATTTTATTATAAGTTAGAAAAATCAACCCTTCTTGCACAAGGTGGCTGGCTTGAAGAAAAAAATAGGCCAAACAAGATAGGTAAAAAAGTTTGGCACAATGAGTAAAGTTGTTTGATACTTTGCATACAATTTTTTAAAATTTGCTAATCAATCTCTTTACTTTATCATCCAATGGGATGTATCTCTTATGTACCACATATTTTATTACAAGTTACAAAAATCAACCTTTACTTTTTGCACAAGGTGGCTGACTTGAAGAAAAAAAATAGGCCATATAAGATAGGCAAAAGAGTTTGGCACAATGAATAAAAATGTGGAAAGTTGTTTGATACTTTGCGTACAATTTTTTATAATTTGCTAATCAATCTTTTTGTTATCATTCAATGGGATGTACTTCTTATGTACCCAATATTTTATTATAAGTTACAAAAATTAACCCTTACTTCTTGCACAAGGTGGTTGGCTTGAAGAAAAAAATAGGCCAAAAAAGATTGGTAAAAAAGTTTGGCATAATGAACAAATATGTGGAAAGGTTTTTGATACTTTGCGTACATTATTTTTAAATTTGCTAATCAATCTCTTTATTTTATCATCCAATGGGATGTATCTCTTATGCACCACATATTTTATTATAAGTTACAAAAATCAACCCTTACTTCTTGCACAAGGTGGCTGGCTTGAAGAAAAAAATAGGGCAAACAAGATAGGTAAAAAAGTTTGGCACAATGAGGAAAGTTGTTTGATACTTTGCATACAATTTTTTAAAATTTGCTAATCAATCTCTTTATTTTATCATCCAATGGGATGTACCTCTTAAGTACGACATATTTTTACAAAAATCAACCCTTACATCTTGCACAGGTGGCTAACTTGAAGAAAAAAATAGGCCAAACAAGATAGGAAAAAAAAGTTTGGTACAATGAACAAATATGTGGAAAGTTGTTTGATATTTTATGTACAATTTTTTAAAATTTGCTAAATAATCTTTTTGTTATCATTCAATGGGATGTAGCGCTTATGTACCACCAATTTTATTATGAGTTACAAAAACAACCCTCATTGTTTGCCCAAGGTGGTTGACTTGAAGAAAAAATAGGACAAACAAGATAAGCAAAAAAGTTTGGCACAATGAACAAATATTTGGAAAGTTGTTTGATACTTTGAGTACAATTTTTAAAAATTTGCTAATCAATCTCTTTTATTTATCATCCAATGGGATGTACCTCTTATGTACCACATATTTTATTATAAGTTACAAAAATCAACCTTTACTTTTTGCACAAGGTGACTGGCTTGAAGAAAAAAATAGACCATATAAGATAGGCAAAAAAGTTTGGCACAATGAATAAAAATGTGGAAAATTGTTTGATACTTTGCGTACAATTTTTTATAATTTGCTAATCAATCTTTTTGTTATCATTCAATAGGATGTACTTCTTATGTACCCAATATTTTATTATAAGTTACAAAAATTAACCCTTACTTCTTGCACAAGGTGGCTGGCTTGAAGAAAAAAATAGGCAAAAAAAGATTGGTAAAAAAGTTTGGCATAATGAACAAATATGTGGAAAGGTTTTTGATACTTTGCGTACATTATTTTTAAATTTGCTAATCAATCTCTTTATTTTATCATCCAATGAGATGTACCTCTTATGTACCACATATTTTGTTATAAGTTACAAAAATCAACTCTTACTTTTTGCACAAGGTGGCTTGGCTTGAAGAAAAAAATAGGCCAAACCAGATAGACAAAGAAATTGGACAAAATGAACAAATATGTGGAAAGTTGTTTGATACTTTGCGTACAATTTTTTAAAATTTGCTAATCAACCTTTTTGTTATCATTCAATGGGATGTACCTCTTATGTACCACGAATTTTATTATGAGTTACAAAAATCAACCTTTATCGTTTGAATAAGGTCGATGACTTGAAGAAAAAAATAGGCTAAACAAGATAAGCAAAAAAGTTTGGTGCAAAGAACAAATATGTGGAAAGTTGTTTGATACTTTATGTACAATTTTTTATAATTTGCTAATCAATGTTTTTGTTATCATTCAATGGGATGTAGCTCTCATGTACCCAATATTTTATTATAAGTTAGAAAAATTAACCCTTATTTCTTGCACGAGGTCGCTGGCTTCAAGAAAAAAATAGGCCAAAAAAGATAGGTAAAAAAGTTTGGCACAATGAACAAATATGTGGAAATGTTTTTGATACTTTGCGTACAATTTTTTTAAATTTGCTAATCAATCTCTTTATTTTATCATCCAATGGGATATACCTCTTATGCACCACATATTTTATTATAAGTTACAAAAATCAACCCTTATTACTTTCACTTGGTGGCTGCCTTGAAGAAAAAAATACACAAATAAGAGCTACGTATTAGTTTCCGTACAAAGTGTTAAAATATAGTGATCATTTCTTATATATTATCCAAAGGATGCACTTCTTATGTACCACAAGTTTGATTATAAGTTACAAATATCAACCCTTATTACTCTCACTAGGTGGCTGCCTTGAAGAAAAAATTAGGCAAATAAGTGGGGCATAATAAACAAATAAGTGGAAAGCTACGTATTAGTTTTCGTACAAAGTTTCAAAATTTATTAAACAATTTTTTTTTATTATGCAAAGGGATGCACATCTTATGTACCAGAACTGTGATTATAAGTTACAAAAATCAACCCTACTTACTTTCACTAAGTGGCAGCCTTGAAGAAAAAAATGGGAAAATAAGTGGGGCATAATAAAAAATAAGTGGAGAGCTACGTATTAGTTTGCATACAAAGTTTTACATTAATTATTAATTTTTTTTATTATCTAAAGGGATGCACTTCTTATGCATCAAAACTTTGATTATAAGTTACAAAAATCCACCCTTATTACTTTTACTAGGTGGCTGCCTTGAAGAAAAAAATGGGCAAATAAGTGGGGCATAATAAAAAAAAAGTGGAGAGCTACCTATTATTTTTCGTACAAATTTTTAAAGTTTATTAAAACATTTTTTTTATTATCCAAAGGAATGCATTTCTTATGTACCACTTCTTTGATTATAAGTTAAAAAATCAACCCTTATTACCTTCACTAGGTGGCTGACTTGGAGAAAAAATAGGCAAATAAGTGGGGCATAATAAACAAATAAGTAGAGAGCTACGTATTAGTTTTCGTACAAAGTTTTAAATTTTATTAATTTGTTTTTATTATCTAATGGGATGCACTTCTTATGGATCAAAAGTTTGATTATAAGATACAAAAATCAACCCTTATTACTTTAACTAGGTGACTGCCTTGAAGAAAAAAATAGGCATATAAGTGGGGCATAATAAACCAATAAGTGTAGAGCTACGTATTAGTTTTCGTACAATGTTTTAAACTTTATTAAACATTTTTTGTAATTATCCAAAGGGATGCACTTCTTAAGTATCACAAGTTTGATTATAAGTTACCAAAATCAACCCTTATTACTTTTACTAGGTGGGTGCCTTGAAGAAAAAAATGGACAAATAAGTGGGGCATAATAAAAGAATAAGTGGAGAGCTACGTATTATTTTTCGTACAAAGTTTTAAACTTTATTAAAATATTTTTTTTATTATCCAAAGGGATGCACTTCTTATGGATCACAAGTTTCATTATAAGTTACAAAAATCAACCCTTATTACTTTCTGTAGGTGGCTCTCTTGAAGAAAAAAAATGGGCAAATAAGTGGGGCATAATAAAAAAATAAGTGGAGAGCTACGTATTAGTTTTCGTACAAAGTGTTAAAATATAGTCATCACTTCTTATATATTATCCAAAGGGATGCACTTCTTATGTACCACAAATTTGATTATAAGTTACAAAAATAAACCCTTATTACTTTCACTAGGTAGCTACCTTGAAGAAAAAAAATAGAAAAATAAGTTGGACATAATAAACAAATAAGTGGAGACCTACGTAATAGATTTCGTATAAAGTTTTAAAATTTATTAAACAATTTTTTTGTTATCCAAAGGGATGCACTTCTTGTGTACCACAAGTTTGATTATAAGTTACAAAAGTCAATCCTTCTTACTTTCACTAGGTGGATACCTTGAAGAAAAAAATAGGCAAATAAGTGGAAAGCTGCTTATTAGTTTCCGTACAAAGTGTTAAAATATAGTGATCACTTCTTATTTATTATCCAAAGGGATGTACTTCTTATGTACCACAAATTTGGTTATAAGTTACAAAAATCAACCCTTATAACTTTCACTAGGTGAACTGCCTTGAAGAAAAAATAAAGGCAAATAAGTGGGGCATAAGAAACAAATAAGTGTAGAGCTACGTATTAGTTTTCGTACAAAGTTTTAAAATTTGTAAAACAATTTTTTTTATTATCCAGAGGGATGCACTTCTTATGTACCACAAGTTTTATTATAAGTTACAAAAATCAATCTTATGGCTTCCTTAAAGTAAAAAATAGACAAATAAGTGTGGCAAAATAAACAAGTTAGTGGAGAGCCACGTATTAGTTTTCGTACAAAGCTCTAAAATTTATTAAAGAATTTTTATGTATTATCCAAAGGCATTCACTTCTTATGTACCACAAGTTTGATTATAAGTTACAAAAATTAACTCTTATTACTTTCACTAGGTGGCTGCATTGAAGAAAAAAAATAGGCAAATAAGTGGGACATAATAAACAAATATGTGGAAAGTTACGTATTAGTTTTCAAGTTTTAAACTTTATTAAACTATTTTTTTAATTATCCAAAGGGATGCACTTCTTATCTCCCACAAGTTTGATTATAAGTTAAAAAATCACCTCTTATTACTTTCACTAGGTGGTGGCTGCCTTGGAGAAAAAAAAAATAGGCAAATAAGTGGGGCATAATAAAAAAAATAAGAGGGGAGCTACGTATTAGTTTTCGTACAAAGTTTGAAACTTTATTAAAAAAGTTTTTTTTATTATCCCAAGGGATGCACTTCTTATATATCACAAGTTTGATTATAAGTTACAAAATACAACCTTTATTACTTTCACTAGGGGGCTACCTTGAAGAAAAAAATAGGAAAATAAGTTGGTCATAATAAAAAAATAAGTGGAGAGCTACGTAATAGACTTCGTATAAAGTTTTAAAATTTATTAAACAAATTTTTTGTTATCCAAAGGGATGCACTTCTTATGTACCACAAGCTTGATTATAAGTTACAAAAGTCAATCCTTCTTACTTTCACTGTGTGGATGCCTTGAAGAAAAAAATAGACAAATAAGTGGGGCATAATAAACAAATGAGTGGAGAGCCATATATTAGTTTCCATAAAAAGTGTGAAAATAAAGCGATCAATATTTATTTATTATGCACTTCTTATGTACCACAAGTTTGATTATAAGTTACTAAAATCAACGCTTATTACTTTAAAATAGGTGGCTGCTTGAAGAAAAAGATAGGCAAATAAGTGGAGCATAATAAACAAATAAGTGGAGAGCTACGTATTAGTGTTCGTACAAAGTTTTAAACTTTATTAAACATTTTTTTTAATTATCCAATGGGATGCACTTCTTATATAACACAAGTTTGATTATAAGTTACAAAAATCAACCTATATTATTTTCACTAGGTGGCTGCCTTGAAGAAAAAAATGGACAAATAAGTGGGGCATAATAAAAAAATAAGTGGAGAGCTACGTATTAGTTTTCGTACAAAAGTTTAAACTTTATTAAAATATATATTTTTTATTATGCAAAGGGATGCACTTCTGATAGATCAAAAGTTTGATTAGAAGTTACAAAAGTCAATCCTTCTTACTTTCATTGGGTGGCTGCCTTGAAGAAAAAAATAGGCAAATAAGTGGGGAGCTACGTATTAGTTTCCGTAGAAAGTGTTAAAATATAGTGATCACTTCTTATTTATTATCCAAAGGGATGCACTTCTTATGTACCACAAATTTGATTATAAGTTACAAAAATCAGCTCTTATAACTTTGACTAGGTGGCTGCCTTGAACAAAAAAAATAGGCAAACAAGTGGGGCATAATAAACAAATAAGTGGAGAGCTACGTATTAGTTTTCGTACAAAGTTTTAAAATTTATTAAACAATATTTTTTATTATGCAAAGGGATGCACTTCTTATTTACCACAAGTTTGATTTTAAGTTACAAAAATCAATCTATATTACTTTCACTAGGTGGCTACCTTGAAGAAAAAAATAGCAAAATACATGGGGCATAATAAACAAATAAGTGGAGAGTTACCTATTAGTTTTCGTACAAAGTTTAAAAATTTATTAAACAATTTTTTTTATTATCCAAAGACATTCACTTCTTATGTACCACAAATTTGATTATAAGTTACAAAAATTAACTTTTGTTACTTTCACTTGGTGTCCGCGTTGAAGAAAAAAATAAGAAAATAAGTTGGGCATAATAAACAAATAAGTGGAGAGCTACGTATTAGTTTTCGTACAAAGTTTTAAACTTTATTAAACAATTTTTTTTAATTATCCAAAGGGTTGCACTTCTTATGTATCACAACTTTGATTATAAGTTACAAAAATCAACCCTTATTAGTTTCACTTGGTGGCTGCCTTGAAGAATAAAATACGCAAATAAGTGGAGAGCTACGTATTAGTTTCCGTACAAAGTGTTAAAATATAGTCATCACTTCTTATATATTATCCAAAGGGATACACTTCTTATGTACCACAAATTTGATTATAAGTTACAAAAATAAACCCTTATTACTTTTACTAGATGGCTGCCTTGAAGAAAAAAATAGGCAAATAAAAGGGGCATAATAAACAAAGAAGTGGAGAGCTACGTATTAGTTTTCTTAGAAAGTTTAAAACTTTATTAAACAATTTTTTTAATGATCCAAAGGGATGCACTTCTTATGTATCACAAGTTTGATTATAAGTTACAAAAATCAACCCTTATTACTTTCACTAGGTGGGCTGCCTTGAAGAAAAAAACTAGAGAAATAAGTGGAGAGCTACGTATTAGTTTTCGTAGAAAGTTTTAAAATTTATTAAACAATTTTTTTTTTATTATCGAAAGGGATGCACTCCTTATGTACCACAAGTTTGATTATAAGTTACAAAAGTCAATCCTTCTTACTTTCACCAGCTGGCTGTCTTGAAGAAAAAAAATAGGCAAATAAGTGGAGAGCTACTTATTAGTTTCCGTAGAAAGTGTTAAAATATAGTGATCACTTCTTATTTATTATCCAAAGGGATGCACTTCTTATGTACCACAAATTAGATTATAGGTTACAAAAATCAACCCTTATAACTTTCACTAGATGGGCTGCATTAAAGAAAAAAAAAGCAAATAAGTGGGGCATAATAAAAAAATAAGTGGAGAGCTACGTATTAGTTTTCGTACAAAGTGTTAAAATATAGTCATCACTTCTTATATATTATCCAAAGGGATGCACTTCTTATGTACCACAAATTTGATTATAAGTTACAAAAATAAACCCTTATTACTTTCACTAGGTGGCTGCCTTGAAGAAAAAAAGAGGCAAATAAGAGGGGCATAATAAACAAAGAAGTGGAGAGCTACGTATTAGTTTTCGTACAAAGTTTAAAACTTTATTAAACAATTTTTTTAATGATCAAAAGGGATGCACTTCTTATGTATCACAAGTTTGATTATAAGTTACAAAAATTAACCCTTATTACTTTCACTAGGTGGGCTGCCTTGAAGAAAAAAACTAGACAAATAAGTGGAAAGCTACGTATTAGTTTTCGTAGAAAGTTTTAAAATTTATTAAACAAATTTTTTTATTATCGAAAGGGATGCACTGCTTATGTACCGCAAGTTTGATTATAAGTTACAAAAGTCAATCCTTCTTACTTTCACTAGGTCGCTGCCTCGAAGAAATAAATGGGCAAATAAGTGGAGCATAATAAAAAAATAAGTGGAGAGCTACGTATTAGTTTTCGTACAAGGTTTTAAACTTTATTATTTTTTTTATTATCTAAAAGGATGCACTTCTTATAAAAGAAAAGTTTGATTATAAGTTACAAATATCAATCTTTATTACTTTCACTACGAAGCTGCCTTGAACAAAAAAATAGGAAAATAAATGGGGCATAATAAAAAAATAATTGGAGAGCTACGTATTAGTTTTCGTACAAAGTTTTAAACTTTAATAAACAATTTTTTTTAATTATCCAAAGGGATACACTTCTTAAGTATCACAAGTTTGATTATAAGTTACAAAAATCAACCCATAATACTTTTACTAGGTGACTAGCTTGAAGAAAACAATGGGAAAATAAGTGGGGCATAATAAAAAAATACGTGGAAAGCTACTTATTAGTTTTCGTACAAAGTGTTAAACTTTATTAAATTTTTTTTTATTATCTAAAGGGATGCACTTCTTATGGATCAAAAGTTTGATTATAAGTTACAAAAATCAACCCTTATTAAATTTTACTAGGTGGCTGTCCTGAAGAAAAAAATGGGCAAATAAGTGGGGCATAATAAAAAAATAATTGGAGAGCTACGTATTAGTTTTCGTACAAAGTTTTAAACTTTATTAATTTTTTTTTATTATCTAAAGGGATGCACTTCTTATGGATCAAAAGTTTCATCATAAGTTACAAAAATCAACACTTATTACTTTCACTAGGTGGCTGCCTTCAAGAAAAAAATGGGCAAATAAGTGGGGCATAATAAAACAATAAGTGGAGAGCTACGTAGTTTTCGTACACAGTTTTAAACTTTATTAAATTTTTTTTATTTTCTAAAGTGATGCACTTCTTATGGATCAAAAGTTTGACTATAAGGTACAAAAATCAACCGTTATTACTTTTACTAGGTGGCGGCTGCCTTGAAGAAAAAATGGGCAAATAAGTGGGGCATAATAAAAAAATAAGTGGAGAGCTACGTAATAGTTTTCGTAATAAATTTTAAACTTTATTAATTTTTTTTATTATCTAAAGGGATGTACTTCTTATGGATCAAAAGTTTGATTATAAGTTACAAAAATCAACCCTTATTACTTTTACTAGGTGGCTGTCTTGAAGAAAAAAATGGGCAAATAAGTGGGGCATAATAAAAAAATAAGTGGAGAGCTACGTATTAGTTTTCGTACAAAGTTTTAAACTTTATTAATTTTTTTTTATTATCTAAAGGGATGCACTTTTTGTGGATAAAAAGTTTGATTATAAGTTACGAAAATCAACCCTTATTATATTTACTAGGTGGCTGTCTTGAAGAAAAAAATGGGCAAATAAGTGGAGCATAATAAAAATATAGTTTTGGTACAAAGTTATAAACTTTATTAATTTTTTTTATTATCTAAAGGGACGCACTTCTTATGGATCAAAAGTTTGATTATATGTTACAAAAATCAAGCCTTATTACTTTTTCTAGGTGGCTGCCTTGAAGAAAAAAAAATTGGAAAATAAGTGGGGCATAATAAAAAAATACGTGGAAAGCTACTTATTAGTTTTCGTACAAAGTTTTAAACTTTATTAAATTTTTTTTATTATCTAAAGGGATGCACTTCTTATGGATCAAAAGTTTGATTATAAGTTACCAAAATCAACCCTCATTACTTTAACAAGGTGGCTGCTTGAAGAAAAAAATGGGCAACAAAGTGGGCCATAATAAAAAAATAAGTGGAAAGCTACGTATTAGTTTTGGTACAAAGTTTTAATCTTTATTAAATTTTTTATTATTATCTAAATAGATGCCTTTCTTATGGATTAAAAGTTTGATTATAAGATACAAAAATCAACCCTTATTAGTTTCACTAGGTGGCTGCCTTGATTAAAAAAATGGGCAACTAAGTGGGCTACCATAATAAAAAAAATAAGTCGAGAACTACATATTAGTCTTCGTACAAAGCTTTAAACTTTATTATATTTTTTATATTATCTAAAGGGATTCACTTCTTATGGATCAAAAGTTTGATTATAAGTTACAAAAATCAACCCTCATTACTTTAACAAGGTGGATGCTTGAAGAAAAAAATGGGCAACAAAGTGGGCCATAATAAAAAAATAAGTGGAGAACTACGTATTAGTTTTGGTACAAAGTTTTAATCTTTATTAAATTTTTTATTATTATCTAAAGGGATGCACTTCTTATGGATCAAAAGTTTGATTATAAGATACAAAAATCAACCCTTATTACTTGTACTGGGTGGCTGCCTTGAAGAAAAAAATGGGCAAATTCGTGGGGCATAATAAAACAATAAGTGGAGAGCTACGAATTAGTTTTCGTACAAAGTTTTAAACTTTATTAAATTTTTTATTATTATCTAAAGGGATGCACTTCTTATGGATCAAAAGTTTGATTATAAGTTACAAAAATCAACCCTTATTACTTTCACTAGGTGGCTGCCTTGAAGAAAAATATGGGCAAATAAGTGGGGCATA
>Ga0214543_1001695_pt1 | contig 43086 bp, 21 predicted proteins | sample CNSS2metaG_FD_160094 | JGI IMG/M metagenome (GOLD analysis project Ga0214543, IMG submission 160094) | Root nodule microbial communities from cowpea collected in UCLA plant growth center, Los Angeles, California, USA - CNSS2 | ecosystem: Host-associated > Plants > Roots > Nodule | place: USA...
AGGCTGAATTTTTAGCAAGCACTATGATAATCTATATTGAAAGGGATATTGCAACTAGCTTCAGCTCTGATTCAATTATTGAAGATTTTAAGTCATTGAAAGAGCGTAAAGGAGCACTCTGAATAAAAGTAACTTTTGTTTTATATTATTGTTGATGATAAACTTTATGTTACTCTTTCATATATATTATTGTTATATTATTTAGATTCTATTGTCATGAATGCTTATTTTGAATTAAAAAAATGATGTAAAAAAATTAATTTTTTTTAATTAAAAAAAATTATATATAACAAATATAATTTGACACTCCTATAATTTTTGGTCAAGTTCCGCCACAGGCTTAAATGAATAAAACAAATTTTTAAATTTTATTACATTTATTTTAATTTTTTTATCAAAGTATCAGTGTTTATAATATAATAAAATATTTAGATGCTTATACACAAATAAGAAAAGTGTTGTACATCTTCCCCTGGCAAAGGGACCATCTATGTGGTGATAAATAAACGTACACATGATATTTATTTTGTATAAAAGAATAAAAGAACAAAGAGGCCTGCACATAAATAAAGTAACCAAAATTACGTAATTCCCTCTCATAATTAGGGTGCTTAAACATTCAAATAACTACACTAGGTAAAAAAGCAAAAAGTTGAAAGATATAAGAAAATTAATGGAAGAGCCGGGCATCTTGAGAGAAATTTCCTATTCCTCACGTTTGTTGTTACTCCGATATAAAAGAAAAAATTTTACTTGAAAACTCATTAGACAACTCTTATAAAAATAAAATAATTTTAATGAAAATTAAATTTTATATATTAAAAAAAGAGAAAATAAATAATAATAATAAATAATATCAAATGATAATAAAAAAATGTATAATTACTAATTTGGTACCCAATTTTTTTGGTTAAATTCAATTTGGTCTTTATATTTTTGATTTGTTTAATTTAATATCCCAATTATCTAAAAAGATTCAATTTGATCATGTCGATTAAGTTGAAGTGAACACCGTGTCTGTAAGTACACGTGTCAAGTAGTGAAATTTTTTAATTTTTTTAATTTTTTTTGTAAAAATTTGTAAACTGCCACGTGTTAGTTCACCTCGTGCCATGCGACAGCTTACAATCATGACACGAGGTAATGATAATAGTTGTTTTCAATTTAGTCCTCTATTTAAATTTTTTGTTCAATTTAGTACACGATTCTTTAAAACGATCCAATTTTGTCCTTTTTAATTTAAGACCAAATTAATAACTAAGTTTAATTATAACTTATATATACATGTTAAATGAATAGTTTTGAATTTATAGATCAAATCACTATATTTATATATTCAAATTATTTTACTTTTTACAAGTGTAAAAAATTTCAAGCATAAAAAATTACAAAGATAAAACACGTAAAAAGTAAAATAATTTAAGTATTGAGGTGAAATGATTTAATGTATATATTAAAAAAGTTATTACAATATGTATATATAAGTTATAATTAAGCTTATTTACTAATTTGATCTCAAATCGGGAAGAACAAAATTGGATTGTTTTAAAGAATTAGGATACTAAAAATTTAAATAAAAGACTAAATTAAAAATAACTATTATCACAATCACATGATTGTAAGTTGTCATGACGATAATCTGACACGTGATAGTTTATAAATTTTTACAAAAAAAAATTAAAAAGCTAAAAAAATGTAAAAGTTTTACGATTTAACACGTATTATATACGGATACAATATTAAGATAACTTACCAAATTAAATCTTCCTAAAATATTAAAATACCAAATTAAATAAATTTATAAATTTTTACAAAAAAAATTAAAAAGTTAAAAAAATGTAAAAGTTTTACAATTTAACACGTATTATATACGGATACAATATTAAGTTAACTTACCAAATTAAATCTTCCTAAAATATTAAAATACCAAATTAAATAAATTAAAAATATAGAAAACAAATTAAACTTAACCAAAATATTAGATACCAAATCAGTAAAACAAATTTAGACTCAAAGTGTCGGTGCTAATGCAAAAATATGAATATTCATATGCAACTGTAGCAAGTGATGAAGTTTCTGTATGTTTGTCTTTTTCTAGGGATTTCCATTACTGCAACTCATCTCTACTCCATTTGACCATCTTTTGAAAGAAGTCCATGTTCTTCCTCTCACTGGTTGTGGTGTGAATTTGAAGGAACAGCCACTACCATTCACCGATGCCAAAGAAGAAATCAGGGAGGAGATGGTTTTGGAGCCAGTTCTGCGCCCGATCATCAGAATCTGCTTCTTCTTCCTATCACTCCTCCGACACCATCAAAAACCAAGACTACAGATACGATGTGTTCATCAGTTTCAGAGGCCCTGATACCCGCAACTCTTTCGTTGATCATCTCTACTCTCATCTTCTCCGGAAGGGTATTTTTGTCTTTAAAGACGACCACAAGCTCCGCAAAGGAGAATCCATTTCATCACAGCTTCTACAAGCAATCAGAGGTTCTCGAATTTCTATCATCGTCTTCTCCAAAGATTATCCTTCCTCCTCGTGGTGTTTGGACGAAATGACCACTATAGCTGATTGCAAACAGCAATATAACCAAACTGTTTTCCCTGTTTTCTATGATGTTGTTCCGTCTCACGTACGACATCAGAACGGGGTATACGAGAAGGCCTTCGTTTCACTCAGACAGAAATTCAAAGGAAACCCAGATAAGGTTTATCGATGGGAGAGAGCTATGAATGGGTTTGGCAAATTAGCTGGTTGGGACGTCAGAAACAAGTATGTGTTAGTTATGGTTATTGTCTCTGTTTTCTATGTTTATACCTCTATATATATAGATACATTTTACTGATTTTTTTTTTTAGAAAAACATTAGAAGGTTTATCTCCATAAAAATTATTGTTCTAAGCATTAGTTGTGTGTGACTGTAATTTTCTTAAATGATTTTCTTCCTTTCTGGTATTATTTTAAGGAATGAGTTCAAAATGGTGGGTGCAAGAAAATAAAGAAAACAATATTACTCGTTTGAGAAACTACGAAGACTAAAAAACCAAATAAACTTAATTTTTATCATCAATTCGTTTGAACAGATTCAGAGCATTTTAAGCATATTTCTTTATTTTTAATCTCTTCAGGTCCGAATCTGAAGTAATTGAAGATATTGTTCAAAAGGTAATAAAAAAATTGGGTCACAAATTCTCTGGGTTTGTTGATGACCTTATTGGGATACAATCACGTGTACAAGCATTAGAAGATAAATTAAGATTAAGTTCAAAAAGTGGTGTTCAAGTTTTAGGAATTTGGGGAATGAATGGAATAGGAAAAACAACTCATGCCGCCGTCCTATATGACAAAATCTCTCATAGGTTTGATGCTTCTTGTTTCGTTGAGGATGTGAGCAAACTTTATAGGGATGGTGGCCAGACTGCTATACACAAAGAGATCATTAATCAAACTTTACGTGAAAACATAGATATGAGTAGTCCAATTGAAATATCAGGGATTGTAAAAAATAGGCTTCACAACATAAAGGTCCTCATAGTTCTGGACAACGTTGATGAATTAGAGCAATTGGAAAATTTGGCCATAAAACCTAAATTGCTTTTGAAGGGAAGTAGAATGGTTATTACAACCACAGATGAGCATATTCTGAAAGTGTACGAGGGTAATGTATTGATACATAAGGTTTCGTTATTGAATGATAATGATGCTCGTGAATTGTTCTGTAGAAAAGCCTTCAAAAGTGAAGAGCAAAGCAGTACTTGTGCGGTGTTGATTCCTGAAGTACTAAAATATGCCCAATGTCTTCCCTTGGCTATTAGAGTGTTGGGTTCTTTCTTGTGTACTCGAGATACTATTGAATGGAGAGATGCAATAAATAGATTGCAAAATAGTCCACATAAAAAAATTATGGATGTACTTCAAATAAGTATTGATGGACTAAACCATGAGGAAAAACAAATATTTTTACACATTGCATGTTTCTTTAAAGGGGAGAGAGAGGATTATGTTAAGCGAATTCTAGACTGTTGTGGGTTATACCCTCACATTGGAATTTCAAGACTCATTGAGAAATCACTCATCACTATTAGCAATGAAGAAATTCAGATGCATGAATTGTTACAAGAATTAGGAAAAAAAATGGTTCGCGGCCAATCTCCCGAGGAACCAGGATCATGGAGTAGAATATGGCTTCATAAAGACTTCTTGCAAGTCTTGACAACAGAAACGGTAACAAGTTATATTTTCTGAATCATGTAATGTTTTTTTAATATCTGCTACATCAGAAACGGTAATCATTGAATTTAAAGTACGGTTGTTTCAAGTTAAAGCTTCGCTATTTTCCTTTTTTTATAAAAATGTTTCGTGTTCTAATTATTAAGGTGATTTGATTAAGTGTTTTTCTTTTTGCATGTTTTGTCTTTACTTTCAGGGAACAGAGAAGGTAAAAGCCATAGTTTTAAATAAAAAAGAAGAATTGTTGGAATGTAGTGTTGATGGATTGTCAAGAATGAAGGAGCTTACATTACTCATATTACATCACACAAAACTTTCAGGAAGCCTGGAGTTTCTTTCTGACAGGCTGCGATATCTATTGTGGCATGATTATCCTTTTGCTTCTCTGCCTCCATATTTTACAGTCTCTAATCTTGTGGAGTTGAATATGCCTAACAGTCGCATCACACATATATGGGAAGGCCGCAAGGTATTATAGTTACATTCTTTCCATTTTCTTCTGCTGAATTTGAAGAAATCACGGAAAGATAGACTCTCTCTATAACTTTCCAAAAGAAGTAGCATGCATTACCATCACTTTCTTTTGGATCACATTATAATGTTTTTCTTTTTTTCAGTAAATGAACCTAAATGAACTTTTTTTAACTCTTTAGTGTGTCTTTAATTTTGAATGCATACCAAATTAAAAGAGATAATAAAATTGAAGTTTCAAGATTATATGCTAATAGGTGACTGTTTATTCTCTTTTCGCAGAGCTGTCCCAACTTGAAAAGGATTGATTTAAGCAACTCCAAGAAACTGACTGAGACTTTAGATTTTTCCAGAACCATAAAACTTGAGAGGCTAGATCTTTCTGGATGTACAAGTTTATCTTATGTCCATTCATCAATTGGACTTCTTAAGAAGCTTGCTTTCTTGAATTTACGAAATTGTCGGAATCTAGTTTTCGTTGACTTTGGCTGTGTAGGCAACATGAGTTCTCTGAGAGTTCTACATCTCTCGGGTTGTTCTAAGCTTGAAAGCACCCCAGATTTTACAAGGGCAACACATCTTGAGTACCTTGACATGGATGAATGTACAAGCTTATCCACTATTCATCAATCCATTGGAGTCCTTTCAAATCTTACTTTCTTCAGTTTGAGAGGTTGCACAAAACTTGTCAGTATACCAAATGATATCAATTCCTTGGTATCTCTTCAAACTCTAGTTTTGTGCCATTGTTATAAACTTACAAGTCTGTTTCCAAGACAAGCTTCTAAATCCCATTTGGAATGTTTGATTTTTCTGGATCTAAGTTTTTGCAATCTACCAGAAGTACCTGATGCTATTGGAGAATTAAGATGTCTGGAAAGACTGAATCTACAGGGAAACAATGTTGTTTCAGTGCCTGATTCCTTCAGGGGGCTTCATTGTCTAGGATATATAAACTTGTCTCATTGTCATGAGCTTAAATCTTTGTCTAACCTTCCAATTGAAGGAGCTGCATCAGGGGGGAAGTATTTTAGAAAAGTATCCGGATCTCGTGATCATAGGTCAGGCTTATATCTTTTTAATTGTGCCAATATGGTTGATATATTGTCCAAACCGTGGGATTGTTGGAGTTTGGAACTTGCATGGCTTTTCAGACTAATTAAGGTTCACATTTTACTACCTTCTCCTTGTCATTCGATGACATATTTGCCTAATTTGTCATTAGAAGTGTCTTTAAATATTGTTTGTAAAAAATACTTTTTGTTAACGACCTATTATTGTTATACAACTGATTATAGTAAAACTTATTTTGTGATTTTCCATGTGGTGACATCAGGAATCCTGTCATTTTCGATGTGGCTTTGACATTGTTGTTCCATGGGGTTTGGAAATTCCGCGGTGGTTCACCAAAAGATTTGAAGGGGATTCAGTTATAAGGATAGTGGAATTTAGTGTGGATGAAGACTGGATGGGCTTTGCCTTTTGTGTTATATTTGGGGGAAACACTGCTCTTGTTGTTGATGATTCTTCACCGCACCCATTATATCTTTCTTTCGTAAGTAAACATACAGAAGAATACTGTGATGTGCCACATAATGTGAACATACAACATTTTGCTAAATCAAATCATTTTTGGATCATTTATATCTCGAGAGAGCATTGTCATTTTGTGAAAACAGGAGCACATATCACATTTAAAACCCTAGCAGGGGTTAAGATCCATGCATGGGGGATGAGGAGTATATTCAAAAAAGATGTACATGACTTTAAAAGGATGCAACAAGGACAACCTCTTCCATTCCCTCGCAATGAAGTACACCCTCTCAACTTTGTTTTTGTGAAAAAAAGCAAGACCAATTCTGGTCCTGTATTCCGGCTTCCCTACAATTGGTTACTCACAAAGGAAGATGAAGTAGAGAAACATGATGCAGAAGTAAAGGAAAACAATTTGTCTTATGCAGGGTTTTAAATGCACTACAAAAGACACGAATATGCATCTTTTGGGACCCAAGGTAATGAATTATTTTCTAAATCAGTAGGTCCTAATTAATCGTTGATTCACTATTTTGTAGAATTAATGGTTATTAAAATTAATAGTGCAATATACGTGATTGGTGTACTACATTGAGAACTTGTGGTCAATTTAGACGTGTAAAGATGGGCTATCTGGCTACATCTAGTCCTTTTATGGTTGGTGTGTTAATAAATTGGCCTATTTAATTTAAAAGAAAATTAGTTTTTTAAATTTTTTTCTTCAATTTATATATAAATATATATATATATATATATATATATATATATATATATATATATATATATATAAGACTTAGAACGATATTTTAAATTACTAGAATAATCATGACAAAAAATTATTTTGTTAGTACAACTACAATAATAACCATGACATTTATGTTAATGTATTTGAAGAAATTGATGTGAGACATTGATAACTATGGAGTGTGGCCTCTAGAGGTGGTAGAGGAAGAAAAGCACTCTTAAATTTAGAGATTTTGATTTTGAGAGAAAAAAAAAACCGTAAGAGAAGGAAAAGAAAAACTTGAGTGGATTTTTGTAGTTGTTTATATATACATGAATACAACATATATATATATATATATATATATATATATATATATATATATATATATATATATTAGAATAGTTTGTATTATTTCAATTTCATTTGAATTTCTTTTAAATCTTTTGAAATATAAAATTACTTGTTAAATTATCATAACTATTGTTTTAATATTTAGTTTTCAATTGATGATAGAATCTAATCTATTAATTGTTATTGAAAAAGTACCTATGTTTATTTATTTATTTTCTATTGTGATATTTTGAAGTGACAAATAAATTTGTTGGCCTTGAAACACAATGACCTTTTATAAAAGAAAAATAAAATTATGAGTTATTTACATCATAGTATACTACTAAAATAAAAAATCATTTATTACATAAACAATATTTTCTATTTATTTTCTATTGTGACATTTTGAAGCAATCAGTAATTTTCTTGTCCTTCAAACACAATTATCTTTGAATAAAGAAAAAAAAAAAGTTGTCTATATCATAATGTTGTTAACTCTTTCAACATGACTTTATTTTTCATATGCAAAATTTCAAATCTTATGAAAATCCAGTATATTTGCTCATAGTACCTTTTTGATTAAAGACGTTTTAACGTTTTCTTATGTGTTTTTATTCATTGTTTGACATGTGGTATATTTTTATAGGATAATATTGATATTTTGATAACTAAAGTTTGATAATTTTATCTTATAATTAAGTGGTATTTTTTAAGTGATTTTGAAATATAAAAAAATAAAAAATAAAATAAAATATGAAAAATCATTTAGAAGATGTCATCTCAACAAATTGTTAAGATTTTGTTAAAAAATTATTTTCCTATTTTATATATCAACGTCTATTTTTTATCTTGTATGTTATGGTTAGTAGTGGATCATAATCAAAAAGTTTGAAGGAGTTAAAATAATATACTCAAATTTTATATATTTAATTATTATTATTATTAATACAAAAATATATATATAATTTAGTATTGAAATTCTTTTATGTTTTTTTTTACAAAAATTATAGTTTTGAAATTATATATGATATAAAACTTATTTTAAATAAGTTTTTCTAGTTTCATCTATTTTTTTGAATATTTTCAAATTTGAAATTTTTTCTTATAAAAAGTTTCAAAAAATTAATATGAAAAATTTCGCCTATAATTCAAAAGAATTAATATAAAATTTCTCATTTATAATTATTTGAATATTAAAAAATGGTTCTCTAATTCAATAATTGAATTTCTATCAGTATCATGGTTGAAAATAGTAAAGAAGTGAATTTGTATTATTTTCATCTTCAAGGGTATCTTCCCTTATATCACTTAAAGAAAAGAATCTATTATTTTATTTTTTATCAATATACCAATTTAAAAAAAAATAAGACTAAAAAATAATTTATAAAAATTTAATAAAAAATTGAGAGATGTAATTATTAAAAAAGAAAATATCATAATCAATTCACATTTAAGAAATGGTTATGAAAAAAAAAACATATATTACATATTTTTTCTTTTTATATTCATAAGAAAATAAATATATAAAAAACTCGTAAAATGAAAAAAAAATTAAATATCAAATTAATATTTTGCTATAAAGAGAAATGAGAGAGTTACTTTTTTTATCTTAAAAGAGAACGGACAAAAGAAAAAATGAATTTATGTCTAATTTTCTATTTCATTTTTTAAACAAGAAAAAAAAGAGAGGAAATGCAAAAGTAATAAATTAATAAAATAGGTGAGAAACTAAAAATGAAAAAGAACAAAAAAAATCTCAATAAATTTTTATTTTTTATTATTTGTAATTTATTATTTTATTATTTATTAATATTATATTTTATAAAAAAATAAATTCAATTAAAAATTTTAAATTTTTTAAAAAAATTAAAAAATCTTTGTGCAATTCCTCAACTAATCTTCTAAAGTCTATTGGTTATGATGAACAAAAGACCGAACAATACAATCTACTACAATAGTGTCTTCGACGTCGTCACCAAGATCCACAATTCTAATGACAAATATTGGTTGTTGCGGACTATGACATTTGTTGGTTCGGCGACTTCCTCCTTTAATTATCGGTTTAGATGGACTCTTATATTTCTCTCGTTGACACCAAAATATAACTAGTGTTATCAAATTACAATTAAGTCATTGTGTATAATAATTAATAATTAGAGATAAATTTAATAAATTAAATAATTTGTAAAATAATACCAAGTGCAAGATAATTATATGGAAAAATAGTGGAGGGACATTAAAACATGTTTTAAAGAAGGGACACAAATTTTTTTTTACTCAATTAATTATCTAATGATAAAGTGATATGTAACATAAGATCAAGAAAATCTAATTATTAGCTTATTTTAGACATTATTTTCAATTATATTATAATTGTCAACATGATTGGGAAACATAATATGTATTAAAAGAGTATAAATGGAGAAAAAGAGGAGAGAATAATGATTATTGGTGGAGAAAAATGAGGATGAGCTTCTTTTGAAGAAAAAAAGAAAGTGAAATAAAACATATTTCTTTTGAAACATTGTCCAGTGGAAGTATTTATTTACAAATGGATGAAATGATGTATAGGGATGGGAGAAAATGATGGATCTATTAACTTTAGTTCTTATATTTTGTACTACTAAAATTAAAATTCATATTGATTAAATTTATCTAATTACTTAAATTAAATTTTAGATTTATAATAAATAATTTAAATTTTGATATAAATTATTTTAATAAAAAATTGAAAAATTCAATTCCAAGACATATATATATATATATATATATATATATATATATATATATATAAAACATAATGGATTAAAATCATACATGTGGAGATTATTTTTCATCCCTATTTCTCCACCTCCTTTTAGAAACTCCATCAATTGCCCACCGTCCGATGGACCAATCAACTCAAACTCGCAAATCCTCATTGCCAACTAGTACAATCCACGTCAACCCCTCACACCCTGTGGACGTGCCACATCACCACCAACGTTGAGTACGTGGTTTTATGCGAAGATGAGGGCAATTCTCAGGCCCAATCCACAAACAGATCCGAATTAAAAATACCTTTAGAAAAATGATATTCTAACTCCCAATTTTTGACTCCTTCTCTTACTTCCTGACCTGATAGTTGATGTGTATTTAATTTTTTTAATTTGTGTTTTATTTTGCAAAGACACTATGGCAACGGGTGAAAAGCAAAGGGAGAAAATGCTCGTCTATCTTGCAGACCACACTAAAACAATTAGGGTTTCTCTCTTCCATAGAACACAAACAAAGTGTGGAGAAGACGAAATGTGATTTGAGAGGCTGAAGTCGGCGCTGTGCACGAAGAACACGTACCTAGTTCGCGAGAGTGATCCCGTGAATGAAACTCTCCTCATAATCAGAGGCCACATCGATTCTTACACCACCAATAGAGGCTGCACTAGTTTCTTCAACTCCTGTCGAATCGACCTTGGTGATTTCTACAGCGAGGAGCTGCTAACATGGGCTTTGGGCCCTAAACGAAAGACGAGATTTCTAAGTTTTGGTGTTATTCTTGAACCCTAAACTAAATCCCATTTTGTTCCAAGATTTTTGTTGTCCTTGGAGTGGTGTTAGGGTTATTACTGCTTTTCGTTAGTTCGATTCAGCTCGATGGTTGTGTGTGGTGACAGGTTGAATTACTGGTGATCATTGACATATATGTAAACTCTGGATTGAATTACTGGTGACCACTTATATATTAATTGGTGACCTACCCAATACTTTTTGAATAGTAGTATAACCACAACTCTCTTTTAAGGAAGTCCAGATGTAATCCATTTTTAGTGTATTAGAAGACCTTAACAACATGTATGAAAAATATATTTAATCCAAATAAAATTGATCTAGGATAATTAGTCCATAACCCCACCTCACAGACATGATAATTGTGGATTCATTAACTGATGGCCCCTGATGTATTACATGGTGATTTGCTTATTACGTTTTGCTCAACGATATGAATTGTGGTCTATCATAAGGACTGAACATGTAAACTAGTTACAGTCATGACTTTCCTAACATGTGTGGAAGGTATATTGAACATGATAAAAATTAGTGGGAGAGAATTGGTTCACAAAATTCAGTTCACATATAAGTAAACTCTGGATTGAAATACTGGTGACCATTGACATATTAACTGGTGACCTGCCCTATACTTTTTGAATAGTAGTATAACCACTGTTTTGTTTTAAGAAAGTCCACATGTAAACCATTTGTAATGTATTATAAGACCTTAACAACATGTATGAAACGTATATTTAATCCTAATAAAAATTTCTCTACAATAATTGGTCCACAACCCCCACCTCAAAAACATGATAATTGTGGATTCATTAACTAGTGACCCCGGCGTATTACATGGTGACCTGCCCATTACGTTTTGATCAACAATATGAATTGTGGCCTGTCATTAGGGATTGAACATGTAAACAAGTTACAGTGAATTACATAACCTTCCTGACATGTGTGGGGGGTATATTGAACATAATAACATAATAAAAATTAGTGGGATAGAATTGGTCCACAAAATTCAGTTCATATATATGTAAACTCTGTATTGAAATACTGGTGATCATTGATATATTAACTGGTGACCTTCCCAATACTTTTTGAATAATAGTATAACCACTGCTCTATTTTAAGAAAGTTCACATGTAAATCATTTATAGTGTATTAGAAGACCTTAACAACATGTATGAAAGATATATTTAATCCTAAGAAAAATTGTTCTAGGATAATTGGTTCACAACACTCACCTAACAGACATGATAAATGTGGATTCATTAACTAGTAACCTTTGACATATTACATGGTGACCTGCCCATTACGTTTTGCACAAAAGTATGAATTGTAGCCTATCATTAGGGACTGAACATGTAAACCAGTTATAGTGAATTACATGACCTTCCTAACATGTGTGGAAGGTACATTGAACATAATAAAAATTGGTGGGAGATAATTGGTTCATAAAATTCAGCTCACATATATGTAAACTATGGATTGAATTATTGGTGACCACTGACATATTAATCAGTGACCTGCCCATACTTTTTGAATAACAATATAACTACTGCTCTATTTTAAGGAAGTTTACATGTAAACCATTTTTACTATATTAGAAGACCTTAACATGTATGAAAGGAATATTGAACATAATAAAAATTGTTCTAGCTTATTTGGTCCACAATTCGCACTTCACAAACATCATGTGAACTGGATTCATTAACTGCTCGCCACTGACATATTAAATGGTGACCTAATTATTACATTTTGCACAACAATATGATTTGTGGTAGGGTTTTCAAGTGACGGTACAATTTGTAGGTTTGGTTGTCGCCGCTGCCGCCAACACCACCATCGTTCGCAGTCATCGCCATTCAAACACTTGCTGAATTCCGAAAGCAATATCGTACTTCAAAATCGCTAACAAATGCAACTCCTACCTAACATACCTTAATATCGAAAATGGAAGCGCTTCAATTAAGTGATAGTTGGAAATGGGCAGAATCAAATTTTGTCTTCTCCACCTTTGTTCATGTTCTACGGAAGAGAAAAACCCTAATTTTTTGTGTGAGTGTGGTCTGCAAGATAGACGAACCCTTCCTCCATTCGCTTTTCACCCGTTGCCAAAGTGTCTTTACAAAATAAAACACAAATTAAAAAATTAAATGCACATAAGTTGCAGGTCAGGAAGTAAGAGAAAGAGTCAAAAATTGGGAGTTAGAATATCATTTTCCATACCTTTATCCTTTGCTTCTTCCTATGTTTAGCGGACTAAGGTTATACTTTCTTTTACTATTTAATGTTGTAATGTCTTCATGAAAGACACCAATGAAATCAGTGAGCTTTTATTTTTCATAAAGTTTTATAGTATAGTAACCATGGATGCTGCTGCAAGAGCTGCTCCTTTACACATAGCAATATTTCCATGGTTTGCTATGGGACACCTCACTCCTAATCTTCACCTCTCCAACAAGCTAGCAGAGAGAGGCCACAAAATCTCCTTCATAGTCCCACATAGAACACAAACCAAACTACACCACCTCAATCTGCACCCTCATCTCATCACCTTTGTCCCCATCAAACTTTCCCATGTTCATGGCCTTCCTCACCATGCCGAAACCACTTCAGACGTCCCCTTCTCTTTAGCCCCACTCATCGCCACCGCCATGGATCGCACACAGAACCACATCGAACTTCTCCTCAGGAATCTCAACCCACAGATTGTTTTCTTCGATTTCCAACACTGGCTACCCAGCCTCCTTCGGAGGCTAGGCATCAAGAGTCTCATGTACCTCATACTTCATCCATTATCATCAGCATACCTCGGAGACGGACCCAGAAGAAGCCAAGGAAGAGAGTTATCTGAACTTGATCTAATGGAACCTCCTCTGGGCTTCCCTGATTCATGCATCAAGTTTCAGCCTCATGAAGTTCGCTTCCTCGTTGCAGAAAGGAAACTCGAGTTTGGAAGCGGTGTTCTTCTGTACGATCGGTTATACAACAGTTTCTGCTCCGCCGATGCACTTGGATTCAAAGGTTGCAGAGAAATCGATGGGCCATATGCGGATTATCTTGAAACTGTGTTTGAGAAGCCTGTTTTGCTTTCGGGGCCTCTCTTACCCGAGCCACCAAACACTACCTTGGACGAAAAATGGGTTGCATGGCTTGGGCAATTCAACCCTGGCTCTGTTGTTTTCTGCACATACGGAAGCGAAAGCGCGTTACCACAGAATCAGTTTCAAGAGTTGTTGCTTGGTCTTGAACTAACAGGTTTTCCATTTCTTGCAGCATTTAAGCCCTTTGATGGATTTGAGTGTAGTGAAGAAGCTCTCCCAGAAGGGTTCAGAGAAAGAGTTAAAGGAAGAGGAATTGCATATGAAGGTTGGGTGCCACAACAACTGATGTTGGAACACCCTTCAATTGGTTGCTTCATAACACACTGTGGAGCTGCTTCTTTAACTGAGGGACTTGTGAATAAGTGTCAGTTGGTGCTGCTACCAGGACACAGGGGTGGCCATATCATCAATGCAAGAATGCTGAGTAGAAAACTGATGGTTGGAGTGGAAGTGGAGAAAGGTGAAGAAGATGGTTGTTTCAGCAAAGAAAGTGTATGTGAAGCAGTGAAAAGTGTGATGGATGATGAGAGTGAAGTTGCAAGAGAAGTGAAACAGAATCATGCCAAACTCAGAAACTTCTTACTTAGCGACAATTTAGAGTCCTCCTGTGTTGATCTTTTCTGTCAACAACTTCAAAATTTACTGTAATTTCTAAGCTTCCACCATCACTTAGTACATGAATAAGTGGCATGGCTTATGGCTCTGTTTTAACTTAATGTATTCTAAATTGTTTATTTAGTTTACATTATGGATCCATTAAATTGTTCTTAATTACTTTATCTGTAGTTGATTTCCCTTTTTTTTTTATTTCGTAAACTTTGATTCGTTTGGTCATATTTCTTCTAAATGTTTAAAATATCTTAATTTTTATAAATTATAGTCAATTTGATTCTTTTTACAAACATTGTTTAAATCGTTAATAGAAGGTGAACCGTAATCGACACGTGTCACTTTGTGATTTTTTTAATTTTTTTATTTTTTTAATTTTTTTAATTTTAAAAATGTTGTCCACATGTTAAGTTAACACTGTGACACATGTCAGTGGTAGTATCACGTGTCAAGCCAATGTCACTACCACGTGTCAAGTTAGAGTCATTGTCACATCTCGTGACTTTTATTCAATTCGGCCTATTTTTTGTTAATTTTGTTCAATTTAGTCCTAATTTTTTTTGTTCAATTTAGTCCCTATTTTGTCTCTCTCCAAATTGACCAAATTTAATTTTTATATAAGTGTTATATTAAAACTTTTATTTTTACTAGCGTAACATAGGCGCTATCGCGCCTGTGTGTATGCATTTTTTAAATATGTGTGATATTATATTAGTAGGTGATAATATTATGATGTTATTAAGTTAATATATATATATATATATATATTAAAATTATATTTATTAAAAATAAAGTGAAATGTATCAGATAAAAGACTAACCATTGATAAATAAAGAAGAAGAGAAGAAGTAGAGACATCTGATTTTATAAAAAGTTTGTAAAAGTAACGGTCAATTTTTAAAAATTTAATGAATTATTATATTTAAAGGGTAAAATCGGTATTTTGAAAAGTGGACACAAAAAGAAGAATCCCCTTTGTATATTGTTATAGATTAAAATTCACATTTATGTTAAATATTTCTTTTATTAATTTTATACCAAACCTAACTATACTTTTGGAAGTAAATTATTATATATATGTTTGATTTTTGCTACATGTAAAAAATATGGTTAAAGTTAGTTTAAAATTAGAGGATAAAATTCTTCATTGTTTTTAAAATTTAAAGGAAAGTTCTTCATTATTTTTTAAATGATAAGGAAAAGTCTAAATTATTTTTAAAATTAGAAGGAAAGTTCTTTATTATTTTTAAAATTAGAAGAAAATTCTTTATTATTTTTTATAAGGAAAATTCTTAGTGTAAATTTAAATTTTAATAAAAATAAAAATTTTATTATAAAATTTATATAGAGATTAAATTTGGTCAATTTGGAGAGGGCAAAATTGGAATTAATTTGAACAAACATAACGAAAATTGAGACTAAATTGAATAAAAATAATGAAAATTAGGATCGAATTGAATATAAGTCACGAGACACTCACACGTGGTAATGACACTAACTTGACACTGGCTTGACGCGTGGCAGTGATACTAGCTTGACATATACTACTGACACTGTTACGTGTCACAATGTTGACTTGACACGTGGACAACTTAAAAAAGTAAATAAAATAAATAAATTTTTTTAAAAAGAATTTAAAAAACTAAAAAAAATTAAAAAGACCACGAAGTAAGACGTTGGAATTACTATTCATCTTCTAGTAATGATTTAGACGACGTATGTAAAAAGAATGAAATTAACTATACGAAAAAAAAGGTTACGAAAATTAGGACCAATAAAATATTTAAGCTTTTTATTTATATCTGATCTATTATTTACTTTTTCTGATCATCTTACTGTTGTTTATCACTTACATTTTTGCAAATTTATTTCTACAATTTACATTTATCATTACACTGCTTTAATTTATAAATACTACTTTGTTAACAAAAATATCAAGTTTCACTTATATATCTTCTTAACTAAACCAATAGAACTATGATAATTATAAATATAAGTTTGAATTCTTATAATAATGAATTAAATATATAAATTAACTATTTTTGTTTAAATTTATAAAGTTTTAAAAAACATCATATTTAATTCAAAAACTATAAAATATTTCTAACCTAAAAATAATGTACAAATATGTAACTTTTGTCTAACATATTTAATTTATATTTTAACCAAAAATACCGTCTCCTACTAGAAACTAAACTAAATATATTTTAGAAAAAAATGATATTTCGACATACAATATTAACTTAGTTTTGACGTCACTGACATGTCACTATTTTTTTTATTTTAAAATGTGTTTTTTTTTTTTTTTTCAGGAACTAGCAAACGTGAGGGGAAAGAGGTTGAAAAAGGGAAAATTGATTTCCTTTTTGACAGAGAGAAGGAGAAACTTATGGAAAACAGAGCCTCAACACTTTGTTTCCTTTGATAAAAGAGAACGAGAACATTTTATATACGGTCAATATTATACAAATTCTTTCTTCATGTATTTTTTCATTTTCTGTAATTTATGCATTTGTCCTTCTACATTATGAAATTTTATACCTATTGTAAGAGTTGTGCTTCCTTTAGAATTGAAGAAATTTGGTGTTTCATTTGAGAAAACTTGTGTCGGATGTGGTCAGATATGTGGTGGTTGGAGGTGGAATTGGTTGCTAGTTGTTGATGGTTAATAGAATCTATCCTCAACTTCTTTAATTAATAGAAAATTTATTATGATAGGTTTGTCTAATCAATTTTTGTAAAAGTAATCTATAACGATATATAAAGGGGATTCCCCTTTTTGTGTCCATTTTTCAAAATACCGATTTTATCCTTTAAATATAATAATTTATTAAATTTTTAAAAATTGACCGTTATTTTTACAAATTTTTTATAAAATCAAATGTCTCTACTTCTTCTCTTCTTCTTTATTTATCAATGATTATTCTTTTATTTGTTCTGATATATTTCATTTTATTTTTAATAAATATAATTTTAATATATATTAACTTAATAACATTATAATATTATCACCTACTAATATAATATCACGCATATTTAAAAAATGCATAAACAAAGGCGCGATAGCGCAGTGTTACGCTAGTAATAATAATAATAATTTTATTTAAATTAACCATCCACAAGGCATTTCAATTAAATTTCTATCAATCTCATTTTATTTTAATACAATCTCATTAATTTTAACTTTTTTATTTTAAATAATAACTTACATAATTTGTACTAACTGTATTTTATTTTAAATTTCTTTTATGACCAAAGGTAAAATAATAACTATCCAATTGTATAGATTAAAACATTTTTTTTAATCTATCAAACTTTTCTCATCACTTAATATCTTTTATAAACGTTTATCTCATTTTCTTCAATTTCTTATTATATTTTCCTTAATGCAAACAATTTCAATTTCACATTTCTTTTCCCTCAAATTTACTCCCATAAATTGATCTTCAAAAACAAACACAAAACTAATCTAAGATTATATCAAAGTATATTTTAGCCAAATTATTTGTAACTATCTTGCCACTACTATAAGACTCAGATCAAAATCTATTCTAATCAAGTTTTTTGAAACTATTATTTCACTAATATAGGACTCAATAGAGAAAATTAAAAATACTAAATTGATTACATAAGTTAATTTGCAATATATTTGTAGAGTCAATGCTCCGATTTACAAACTACTTTTACAAAAATAATCTGATTTAAACTCAATTACTAATATATTTTTAAAATCTATCTTTACGGTACTACAGTACTCCGTCCAAACGTTCAAGACAGCGTAGATTGCCTTTATATGTTTATGCTTATGTGTGGTGTAATGCACTTAGCTTAGATTCTACCACCCACATCAAGATTTCGTATAAGATTATTCTAATTTATTTAATCTTATAAATCCAAATTCTAAACGTAGATTGAATATTATGAGAAAAACCGACACTTATAATAATAATTCTAACAAAATAGGCTTTCGTGTAAGAAGAAAGTATCAACAACAAATACCTACCAAAAGGTTGAATCCTAATTATAAGTTAAAGAAAAAGTATCCACCATTTGCATTAGTCGACAATTGAATAAGAAAATAGACTTGACAGAAATCATATGATGTCAAAGATTTTGGAATGATTGTTTGAATACTCTGGTGTCTGCATTACAAAAAAAGAAGAAGGACAAAATAGAGCATGAGAAAATGACTATATAATTAACAATAATGACATGTAGAAAAAGGAGATAAAAAATTATTATTAGTGTTCAAATACATGTGGTGGATCAAACATCATTATCATAAAAATTTAGCATGGAAAACGTTAGTGTTGCTGTGTAGTTTTATTTACAAAATATTGCCTTCAAAGATAAGAAGATAGTAGAAGCAATTAGATGGCCCATACATATGAGTAGGGTTTTGTGTTGGTGATTTAGTTTAGTAACTGAGCCTCTGCAATGGATACACCATCTCACATAGTGATGTTTCCATGGTTTGCCATGGGACACTTAACCCCATATCTCCATTTCTCCAACAAGTTAGCCACTAGAGGCTACAAAATCTCCTTCTTCATCCCCAAAACAACACAAACCAAGTTGCAACAACTCAATCTTCATCCACATCTCATCACCTTTTTTCCCATCACAATTCCTCCAGTTGATGGCCTTCCTCACGGCGCTGAAACCACTTCAGACGTGCCCTTCTCTTTGTTCCCACTTATTGCCACCGCCATGGATCACACAGAGAAGGACATAGAACTTCTCCTAATGAATCTCAAGCCACACATTGTTTTTTTTGATTTCCAACATTGGCTACCAAACTTGGCACGAAAGTTGGGCATCAAGTGCATGCAATACTTCATAGTTAATCCGCTATCGATAGCTTACTTTTGGAACGGACCAAGGAAGAGCCAAGGAGGAGAATTAACTGATGTTGATCTCATGAAACCACCTGAGGGGTTCCCTGATTCATCCATCAAGCTTCATGCACATGAAGTTCGATTCCTTGCTGCCACAAGAAAGCTCGAGTTTGGAAAAAATGATATTCTTTTGTATGATCGTTGGGGCAGAGGTACAAGCATGGCCGATGCAATTGGATTCAAAGGCTGCAGAGAAATTGATGGACCATATGCAGAATATCTAGAAATTGTGTATGAAAAACCTGTTTTGCTTTCGGGGCCTCTTTTACCTGAGCCACCGAACTCTACATTGGAAGAAAAATGGGTAGCATGGCTTGAGGGTTTCAACCATGGTTCTGTTGTTTTCTGTGCATTTGGAAGCGAAAGGCCGTTACCGCAAAATCAGTTTCAAGAGTTGTTGCTGGGTCTTAAACTAACAGGTTTTCCATTTCTTGCAGCATTTAAGCCTCCCAATGGATTTGAGTCTGTTGAAGAAGCTCTGCCAGAAGGGTTCAGAGAAAGGGTTGAAGGAAGAGGGATTGCGTATGGAGGTTGGGTGCCACAACAATTGATCTTGGAACACCCTTCTGTTGGATGCTTCATAACACACTGTGGAGCTGCTTCTCTAACAGAGGCTCTTGTGAATAAGTGTCGGTTAGTGTTTCTACCTAGGTTGGGTGCTGATCACGTCATCAATGCAAGAATGCTGAGTAGAAAAATGAAGGTTGGGGTGGAAGTGGAGAAAGGTGAAGAAGATGGTTTGTTCAGCAAAGAAAGTGTATGTAAAGCAGTGAGAAGTGTGATGGATGATGAGAGTGAGGTTGCAAGAGAAGTGAGACAAAATCATTCCAGACTCAGGAACTTCTTACTCAGCGACAATTTAGAGTCCTCGTGTGTTGATCTTTTCTGTCAACAACTTCAAAATTTACTGTAATTTCCAAGCTTCCACCATTACTTGTATTACATGAATAAGTTGACGTGACTCTGTTTTAACTAATGAAAATTAAGTAAGAAAATTTTACGTGCATATATGATATATCTTTCAATTTTCCACACCTTTCTAATAACTAATAAAAAAAAACCATTATTTGCCTACTGAATAACCAAATAATAATTCATCTCACAGCAAAAATATACTAAAAATGAGAAAAGTATATACTTGTACGTGTGCTTCTACAGAGAAAGAGCGAAAACAGTCACAAACACTGCATTGAATATTTCCTCACATCCAATGCAAAGCTCCAAAGCAAAGTCATTTTGGAAGTAACTAGAAATTTAAATCCTTCCAATTGTTGCGATGATTATGATACAGCACAGAGTTTGTTATAGAGGAAACAGTATCTGAAATGACTTTGTATATGGTTTCGACTGATTCCGGAGCGAGATATGGCTTACAGGTGCTACTTTCAACTATGTGGAATGCAATAGTTAGAAGACTGCGAGCGTTTCTATCTTCAACTCCCTGCAACCTTTCAGGAAGAATGCTAAACCCTGATGGTAGGATCATCACCTTGTCAGGGTTGACTCCATGTATTAGAGCTGCCACAGCTGACTCATCCAGAGGAGCATACACAACGTAAGAACCTGTTGAGTCTGTGTAACTCTCTTGCAGATAACAGATTACAAGCTTGCCCTGTGAATTCTAAGAACATTGCAAACAAAGGGTTGTTCAGGTTTTAAGTTGAGTTTGAAGAAATTGATGAAAATTGAAACTTAATAATCAATGATGTTCGCTTACATTGGCTCTCATCAGGGAAACACGATTTCCTGGATTTTCACCCTTCAGCATTGACGCAAATTCTCGAATAGTATGTCTACGTGAAAGTGAATCCCACTGCAATTATTCATCAAATGAAAAAAAAAAAAATACAACAAGATGTTAACTTTTTCTTATGATAATTTATAATATCTAAAATGCTTGAAAGAAATTTATGGAGCAAACCTTGGGTCTGGAATTCCCATGGCGGAGGAAGTTGAACAGTCGATTCGGGGAGACATCAAGCCAGAGAGAAGTAGTGAAAACAACGGATGTACCTGGAGGCTTTCCAGCTTCTCCCATGTTATTCTTCACCATGATTCTCACGTATGGGGAATGAGCCATTTGGGTCCATGGATTGTCTGCGCTAGAACTCGTGTTTCCACAAAATGTTTTCATCATTCTATCAGCCAGTTGCAACAAACTAGTTCTCCCCATTTGGGGTATACAAACTGTTCATATCAAAACAAACCAGAAAGGTTAATAGCAGTTAAACACACTATATACCAATGTCAGTTAAAATGGAAGGATCTAAGTAATTAAACCACATTCATGATATGAGAATGTATATACCTCCTTCGTCAGCAATCAATGCTGTTGTAAATACACATTGTAACCATTCACCATATCGAATTAAGGCATTGATCCAACGAGTTGCGCCAAAAGCTAGAGTGGAGGTGAACAGAGACTGGAAATATTGGTCCACATGACTATCTTCTACTTCAACATGCTCCACCCATATGACCTGAAAATGGAAAACAAAGTAAAACCAGTATTACGACTTCCCAAAATGAACACAAAAGAAAAAAATGGTTAACTTGATGATACAATTCTTTGAATCCTATAAAAAATCAACCTTTGAGTGTCCATTGGGCATTCCAGTAATTAAACATCCAGATGGTTTTTTCCGAAAATTGTTGGCTGGAGAAGGAACAAATTTGTCCAATGACACATCTACAATCCCCCATGTGTTATTAGATAACTGCTTGCTGTACCTTCCGAAATAACACTCCCTGGTCAATAAAACAGGGGAGGGCAAATGAAGTTCTGCGCTCATCTGTGCAAAAGGAAACAGTATACATCAAAATGAGAACAACATTAACATTGGTTTTGAGATACTAATGATGTAATATATAACAACGACAAAGAATTATTGCTATATTTTCTTCAAAGCATTGTCTCTACAGTCTTTAACAGAAACTGTAAGCAGGGGTGAAAGTGAAGAGAGATCTTCAACATATTACTAACAGTTTTTTCAAGCCAATTGCCAGATAACCTTACAAGAAGGGGTAACATTCTGAACTTACCACCTGCATTCTGTTATCGTAGCTTCCATCCACTCCTAACAAAGTTCCTACTGTTGCAGCTTTTGAGACAATAGTGTAAAACGCTTCAGACCATTGATTCTGGTTACCATCCAACAAAAAGAGCCCAAATACATCAGTGAATGAGAAATGAGAGAGAAATCGTGAAATGGCTTCATAAAGAACAGTTTTTTTGGCACAAAAAATATCATGCATGTGTCATAAATCTATCGAAAATATATACTCGTCTAGAGAACCAGGAGGTTTAGGGACACAAGATTTGAAATTGTTTAAATAAACTGTTGTAAAGATGAATTATTCTAAATTACTGTTTGTTGGTATTTTAGTTTTGATGTGTGGTCACACTCAAACATATAGGAAGACACAAAATCAGGTAAATGTATTATTTGGGATAATATACAAGAAAATAGAAACATAAGAGACCAATAGATAGTTACATAATAGAGAAAGACAATGTTCCAAGTTCTGATTCTGTTTTGTATTTGATCAAGTTATATTTTTGATAACTTCCTCTTGTAAGGAAAATTTTGGATGAAAGACATCTCTATCTTTTCTATCAAATGTTAATTAATTACTTTTATGTTATTTTTCAAATTTGATTTTTAATCAATATAATCCAATTTTAACTTAATGAAAAATATTATTTTTTACTATTTAAAAAATAATTTCTTATATCATCATTATAATAGAGTGCAAGTGTCCATCAATGGAGAAAAGGTAAAAGTAAACTCTGAACTGTATTCATGAAAAAGGAAAAGGATGAAAAAAATAACTGACCACTTCCATGAGTAATTCAACAATGCAGATTGGCGCCATCTTGATATAAGCCATAGCTCTCGATCCTTCCGACTGTGGAGTTGCAGTGGGAGTTACAGTGGTTGTTAATGGAAGCTCAGTTTGATACGGGTCAAAGCTAGGTAAATTTTGAGACTCTCCAACCTCCATCAACTTAACAATCTCGCTTAGCGTGGTATCAACCTCAGCAAACTGCTTCGAATATTCACCATCATTCAAAATCTCACACCCATTGTTTCCCTGTTGTCGCTGCCACAAAGGTTGTCCTGCAGATCCCATCTTTGACAACTCATCCATGCCACAAAATGCATGCTCAATGATTTCACTTCTCATAGTATATATCGAAAATTCTAAGAGAATGTCACTGGCTCGGTCCATTCCCAAGGCTTCTTTGGAACTAGAACCCAATGAAATAGCATTAACATCTGCAAACTGTGCACAATCAAATGTCGATGATCCACACCCATTGTTGTTTTCCAAGGTATCATTCTGAGAACATGAATAAAACATTAGCTTAGGTTAGGTTGTTGAAACAATTTACAAATCACACTCAATGTATGAAGTTCAGATACATAATCTATAACTATAAAACTTTATCATAAAGATCATAAAGTGATTGCTACCAACTCTGTAAGTTGTTAATTGATATAGTATTTTGAAGTTGTGAAAGGAATAGTTGATGGGATAGAAAAAATGGTAGAGATAGTAAAACGTGGAATTTGTAGTTAGAAGGAGTACGTAGTTTTAGTGGTGAGTGGTGCGTTAGATGTTATTTTAGTTCTTGTCATACATCAAATGATGGGTATTTATAAATCTATAGACTATTTTAGAAAGTGTTAGCCACAACTTGTGTGAAATGTATGTAGATTTTTGCCTATGTAGAATGTTTTTAGTATTTTCTTGCTATCTTAAACTTTTCTACCTTATTCTAGAACTCTCAGTTATATTTTATTACTTTTATCTTAGAATTTTTTAGATTCGACGTTATATGATCAAAACAATAGGTAATGGACGTACGAATCATATTGATCCTGTTAAACACCTAAATAAGTTGATTGATTTTAGGGATTTTTGTTAGATTCAACTTCTTATATACGTTTACTGAAACAATCTCGATTTTAAAAATTTCATAAATTTCATGACAATGTTACATCTGCAAACTGATACAGATCATAAAAATTTCAAAACTAGTTTACCTCATAAATCCCTTCGAGATCCTTGAGTACTATTTGATAATCAGTCATCTCTTTCTTATCCATAGTGATAACCTATAAACGGTGTCATATTATAAAAACAGAACAACAACAACAACTATGTTCATAGTAAAACCCTGCTTCATAAAAAATAGAAAAGAGATGACAAAGAGATGAGGATGAAATTATGATACTTACATTTGAGATGTGACGAAGATAGAAGACGAAAGGAATGTGATCTTTGAATATTGGGATGAGACTCAAAACTACAAATTCTTAACTACATTTGAAATATCATATCTCCTGATATTGGAAACATGATTCTCCAAAAGATCAGTGACAAATGTTAACAGAAAATATTTGATACATTGTGGATATTGTTGAGTGGTTACAAAACTAATTCTCTTATTAAAAACATATGTCTAATATACATTTATTAAACTTTGATATAATTTGTAATTATTAAAATAATAATTGAAAAATATTAATAAGTTATAAAATAATTTTTATGATTTTTTATTATATAAATTATTTTTTTATTATGAATTAAAAAAATTAATTACTAACAAGGAAAAATTAAAACACAGTTTTAATTTAATTTTGAATAATTATTTAAATAAAATTAGAAAATATTGTTTTTACAAGTAATTATTTAATTTTAAATAATTAGTTAATAAATGGGTAAAATTAAGAAAAATGTTAATTTAAATGTAAAAAAAAAAAATATTAAAAGGGTAAGATTTGAAAAAGTTGTTAACACAATTCTAGTATAAATATAAAGATATGTTAATGCAGTAACAAGGTTATCATCAACGCATGTGTATTTTTTTTATTATGAATAATTAATTAAATTTAAAAAAAATAAACATAAAAAGTAATCATTTAAGAATGAAATGGTATAAGATAACTATTTTATTTTAACAAACAGTTACATTTAAACTAACAAGTGTAAATTAATTATTTAAGTTTAAAAATTATTATTTTAACAGTAGAAATAGACAAAAAGTAGTTATATTTAAATCAAAGGACGGGTAGAGTTAATAAGATAATGATTCTAGTTTAAAAGACCATAATTTAAAGAGTAATTTTGAAGAACAAAAATATATACACTAAAAAGAATCATTCGGAATAGATAATTAATAAATCAATAAGTTATAATACAATCTCTTCACAATTACCTTCTATAATGAACAATTTTTTATAATTATAGAATAAAATAATTATACAACAAAGACAATGATTTTGTAACCTTCCTATTATATCTCTTCCCATCTCTAGTCTTATTTAGACTAATTAAATAAAGAGGATAAGATTGTAAAACTCATCCATCACTTACTAACAAATTTTTATAATTTTGACGCATTAATTATAATCATATCACACCAAACGTAAGTATAGAAACAAAACATTAACATTGAATGAAAAGAATACAAATGTACTTCTATCTAAAAACAATTCTAATTGTATGAGAGTTTGTTTTAATACATCTAACCTGACAAAATGGTTTTAACTTTTCATTACCATAGAGAGCACAAAAAGAAAATAAACAAGGGAAGAAGGTGGATAATCAAAGAGTAAAGTGGAGGTCTTCAAGAAAATTCTACTGTGCAAGAAGAAATAAGTCAAAAGCTTCATGTTAGCAAAAATTATGTTTGATCATACATGTTTCACGTTGGGCTCATTGGGCTCATGCACTTAGCTGCAAGAAATTATAGTTCTCTGTTCTACAAATGCTCGTTCAACCAATGCTCAGTGCGAGCATTCCATGTTGGTCACGTGCACTCAGACACAAGTCATATGCAACACTTGGTACATAGCACCACTAGTAATTGACACCCAAATTGAGATGAGTGATGCATGCACAACCTTTGTCACAAGGTTTCCTCTCTACTTTTATTATGCTGGGCTTTCTTCAAGTGTCGATTAGCTCATATAATTTGACCTTCAATCTATACTTCTACAAATTTTATTCTTGTATAGTTTTTTCTTTTATCAGCAAAAACACATGTATAAATAGAAGGCAATTGGGTTATGCTTACTCAAACAAACAGAATACTATGCAAGTTCACTCTAAAGTTTCGTAAATTCCAATTAACCCATTGCTTGTACACCTCACTGAATTGATTTTGCAATAGAAAAATTCATAAAAATGTGCACCCTAAACCCCATAAAAATCAATAATCTCATAAAGGGACACATATGACAAGTTCAATATGCACTCCTTTTCCCCTTTTCCTCTTACAAAAACCTACTCAATCAAAAATTTCTCAACAATAAAAATCACACTAGATGGTGACGAAACATTACCTGTATCGAGTGCGGCAGAGATGGGAAGAAAAGCACGAGTGCAGAACGAGTCTTGGGCGCTAAGTGCAGAAAGAGGGCGGAACGAGTGCGGAAGAGCACAGAACGAGTGTGGAACGAAATGCACGAGTGAGGGTGCTGAGTGCGGCAATACGAACGATGTTCAGTGAGTCTTGGACACTAGGAAGATCGGGCTGATGAAGAAAGGAGGGCGCGCCAATTTTGCTTTTAATTAAAGCAGCAGCACACTAGACAATGTCTTCTTAACTGCATGCTCTCTATTAGTATCCCAATACCTAGCACTTATATCTAGGGGTGGCAATTAGGGCTGGCCTGTAGGTCCGCACAAAATAAGCGGGACGGGCCAAGAAGTTGAACCCGCAAGCCCGTCACAGCCCAGTCCGCATAAGTCCCAAGCCCACAAGCCCGCATAAAAAAAAAAAAAACTTGCACTTGTATAAATTAGTTATTTTTTATGGACTCTTGCATTAATGTTCCAAGTTTTTGTATAACTGAAAAAGACAAGTATTATGTATTTTTTAATGTGCTAAAATTTAAAGAATACATTGTGTATGTCATATTATGAATATGAAAATGTTGAATTATCAATTTATCATCCAACTCCCCAAAGTCTTAACTTAATTTTGTGAATTTCTTAAAGTTTTCCAATTTTTAAACATTGAAAGTTTTATCAAAAGAATTAAAAATAATTAAGAAAAAAAAAACAAAAAAAGTGGGCCAGCCTGCAGGCCCGCGGACCAAGTGATGTGTGGGGCGGGCCAGTGATTGCAGCTCGCATAAATTGTGCTAGCGGGGCGGGCCAACCCGCGATGTGCGGGTCGGGCCTAAACGGGTTGATCCACCCACATTGTCATCCCTATTTATATCTACAAGCCCTCTCTTTTTTATTTACTAAATTTTTTAAAGAAAAAAATTTAAATATAGTTGTCTATGTGCACTCAATAGCTCATATAATTTGACTTTCAATCTATACTTTTATGAATTTTATTCTTGTATCGTTTTTTTTTTATTAGCAACAAAACATATATTAATAGGAGACAATTGAGTTACCTCAATCTATATATAACAATAAAATAAAATACTACGATCTTCTTTCACTATTACTCACATACAGTAGTATCCCACCATCATCACAAACCGAGTATAGTAACAAAGATTATAAAGATATATACACCCAAGCAAGAAGTAGATCCTTTATGACTATGATTTGAATACAAAGCTTAAACATCCTCCTTCAATAACATTATTTATCTTGCAAAAGATGAAACGAGGAAGGTACGCAAAGACAATGCAAAGAGCTAATTCCACAAGACTTTTGATGTAAACTAAACCAAGGCTACAAACAACAATGAGTGGAGTCTAAAAACATGAAAGCCAGAATGTACAAATAATACCACCTCTAACTAGTGACAGCTTACAGGAAGCACAAAAGCTATATCATGGTGAGCCAAAAAGTGATAAGCCACCCAAAATTGAAACTTTCAGATTGAGAGGAGGCATATAATTGGACTCAAACACCAGTCAGAATAAGAGAAGGTTGCTGATGGATACTTATTGGTAACCCAAGCACATGCTTTAGTTTGAGCCAACATAAAAACTTCCTCCATGTTGATTATTGCACTTTTAAAGATTACACCATTTATATGTGACCAAATACCCTAAATAATAGTCATCCACATATAACCCCACACTTTACTACATTTGGTATAAAAACCTTAGTATTTGAATTAACTAAAATCAAGTTGAGCAATGTGACATGCAAATGATTTTCCTACCCAAGAGTCACACATCTTCTACACGTGTGAAGTCACATCATAACTAAAGAACATATGGTTGATGGTTTCCTCATTGGTGTCACACAAGACACACATTCTATTACCCACCTCTATTCCCCTCATTTCCAAGTTATCTTGTGTGGCTACTTTAGTTATGATAACTCGTCATTCAAAAAATTGAGCAGAAGGAAGTATTTTCATCTTCCAAAAACCACTATAGCTAAAACATTCTTGAACAAAGTTATTGTTTTTTAGCTTTGTATAAGCTGAATTCAAAGTATAAACTTTTGCTTTATCATCCCTCCATTGCCACTCATTCTTCCTTTCTCTACTTAAAGATATACCCTTTGTATACCTCTGTCTTATTCATCATTCATCAGGACATTTACCATTATTTTTTTCTGGCAAAATTACTCAAAGTGACCCAAATTTGTAAATTACGTCTCAAAGTGATCCAGATTTGTAATTTTGCCTTTTTTTTTTACTCAAACCAACTTTTCCTCCAAGGTAAACACCATTGCCACTCATCACCCTTTCCAAAATCCATATTCTCCTAAAGTTTCTTCCTTAAAAATTGCATTTGTATACAACCTCGAGAATCTTTCCTATAACGACATATAGCCAAACCAGACATCATCCCAGAATTTTATTTTATTTCTCTTGTTCCATCTTAAGTTCTTATTAAACCAATTATCTTTTTGCACTTCACCATAAAGTTTATTGATATCGCTTAACCTTCATGTTCATTTAAAGACAAAAAAAATAATAAAAATTAGTGATATAATTATATGATAGTAAGAAATATCTAACTACTTATAAAAAGATAAAAATTAAAAAAATTAAAAATTAAAAAAAAAAAATCTTATTTTTTTAATATAAAATAACTAATACACAATTCAAAAACATGTATGAATTTTATTAATATCATAATTGAAAAAAACTAAATTTACATTATTTTTTTATAAAAAAAAATGTCTTTATTATTTTTTAAATTATTCTAAAGGACGTTTTTTTTTTAAGTTTACGTAGCAATTTCAAATCTTATAAACATATATATAGAAAGGGTCTTATTAAAATTTCAACCTCTTATTATATCAAAATCAATCTAAACTACGAAATCTTAATTATAAAAATATGATAAATTATAGTGCTTATATATATTTTCGAAATTCATACAACTTTGATGTGATAAAATACTCTTAAAATCTCATTTTAATTCACTTGTTATATACTATATGGCAAAAACAACAGATGAGCACACGAATGTATTTTTTTATGTCTGGAATGACATATTAGATTACAGTGAAAAGAAAATATAGTATTTGACCTAAATTTAATACTTTTCTACATAATTCATATTAGTTTGGTCCCCACTAGTTAGTAGTGGCCTCAACTCAATTAATGTTCATGTTTGACATAGAGATTAGTCTAATTAATTTTTTTTTCTTATACAAATTTTCAACTAAACGATATATAAAGGATATTATTATGCCACGTATTGATGATTAATAATAGCATCTCCCAAACCATTGCTCCCAAGCATAGCAGAACTATTGTGTTATTAACACAAAAAAAGTATGTCGATAATAGTAAAAATTTGGTTGTAATTGGAGTTTATCGACAAACAAATTTTTTTTTTATAAAATATTTATCGATAAATTATATTGATAGGTAGTAATTATTTTTTATTTCAAATTCGTAATTAATATCCGTTGATAAATATTTATTGTAATTATCAACAAATTTTGTGTATTAGTAAAACTTATCCATAAATTATACGCCTCTCCTCCTCCTAATCTCTTCCTTTTTCTCCTATTTCTCTTCTTCTTTTTTCTCTTCTTTTTCTCACCTATTTTTTCTTAATATACAGAAAATTTTTCATCTAACAAAAAAATTTCGCTCATTTTTCTTACGAATTTATTGATTGAAATATCCACCGTAACACAAATTTCTGATGGAATTCACCTATGAAATTGACTGTATAATACATTATTATTGGTAATACGTATTATAATTTTTCGACAAATCTTATCCACGAATTTAACTAATGGATTTGATATTCCTAGAACTTTCAAAATATATATATCATTTTTCAATTATTTACGTAACCAACATTTAAAAAATATGTGAATTTAGTTTTAATAGTTATTTTATTACTTTTAAATTAATAGTATTGATATGATAATCATAGGTTAATTAATACGATTACTTTTAAACAGTGAGTATTAAAATCATCGAAAATTTAAATATATGAATTTCAATATGGACCAATTTTAACGATGTCAAAATATTTATTTAATGTTATCATTAATATTATGATAGTGATGATTCATACGGAATAAATATTCTAGTATATACATGCTTGGTCACAACACACACGTATATATATATTTGAAAACAAAATTGCTACGTGCCGAATGCATTTGTTTGCTAGATAGTTCTTTGAAGGTGAAGTGGATTTTATTAAGTCAAATATTGGTGAGGTTTAGAATAAGTCACGTATGGGGGTGGTGGAAGACAAATCTAAATTTCCTGTGAGACGAAAAGTTCAACGACACAGAAACATCGTGGTATAGGGTCATGTGTGTTTTGTCCTCTAAAAACAGTCACCCAGGTTGAACTTTTGCAAATTTTGCATGTGTTGTGTGGTCCATTTACATCTTTTTGGGTCAAATCGTTTTCTCCTTTTCTTTTCCAAGCGGTATTAACATTATAGTTAAGTTTGATTAGTTCAAGATTGTTTTCCATTCTATCAAAGGTTTTTCATGGCACCATTTTGTCAGAGAACTACTACTTCTGCAGTTGTATGCTACTTCTGTTCAAATCCACAGCTGATATGTGTAATTTTGATTTACTTTGGTTCACATTTTCAACTGAATCTGGTTTTAGTTTCCAAATTTTTATTTTTATTTCTCTAATTAATAAAATAATACAGTTTCAATCTTTTAATATTATATACATATGTATATATCTGTGATTTTATATCTTCAACTACTCGAGTATATACTTTTATCAATTATTTACTAAACCAGTTTATAAATATGTATATAATATTTTTATCAAATATTAACTATTTACTTCAGCATATACTTCTGTATATATATTTGAAATAGTTGAAGATAGAAAATCACAAATATATAAACATATGTATATAATATTTTTATATAATTTTCATTTTATTTTATGGTTAAAATGTTTATATATAATGGTTGTTTTCAATATTTTATTTTAATTACATTTTTTAGTTTCAATTATTATAGTTTTTTCATGTTTTATAAATATATTCCACTATTAATCTTACATTACCTCTTTAAAATATTTTAATCAAGTTTGAACTTAAGTAAAATAATATATACGTAAGTAGATGTCAATTATATTTTCGTAATATAAATATCCCATTGATTAAAATAAAAAGTTATAAAAATAATATTATTTTAAAAATAATAATTAATAATAGTAGAAAAAATTAAATAATATAGTTTTCATTCTATCCGTATACCCCGTCAACTTAGTGAATCTGATAACTAAAAGGTAGCAACCAAACGGACATTGTCACACTATTATGAGTACCAAACTTAGTTAAAAAATCCTTTTTATCCAATTTTTTTAATTGGATAGTGATAATCACATAAACCTTTTTTTTTTAATTTTAAAACCTGTTTAAAAACTAGAGATGAAAAAAAAAATGCATTATCTTTTTAATTTACGATTTTTGAAGTAGGTTTTGTGGGGCGTGACAATAGTAAACTCGTAAGAATTAAAATTAATATCCTTTGATAGGATCTTTTGGTGACGTAGTTTAACAGGTGAAGAAGATAAAACAATTATGAAGCAACATCATCAGCAAACAAAGAAAAAAAAAAGTGCTTAAACAAATGGGCAACAACAAATGCCAAAGTCACCATCTATCTTTATTCTTTTCAAAACCATCGTGTGTTTGTTTATGATTTAAGTCAACAAAATTAAACTCTCAATACATCATTCCACCCAATGATGATGCCTTACTTGTTTATCTTTTTCAACGATCACTAACTTTAAATTATGAAACCAAGAAACTTAAATAAAGTCACCATTAAAAAAATGCAAACCCTCTTAATTCTCTTTACCTCCCGAATTATCGTGAGATTTTCAAGATTCTATGGCAATAAGAGATGAACAATGCCCTGGTTTTTCTTTTACAGTAATGGTGAAACTGTAGTTTTTGTTAATATGTTAAAATACAAAGATGAGGTAAAAATAGGACTGAACATATTTGTTATATTAAACAAAATTATTTATAATAATAATTGAATTTTATTATAAAATAGTTTAGTTTTAAAAAACTAAACTCTTAACTAAATTAACCATTAAACTATAGTAAATAGATTGTTATTATGAAAGAAAAGATTGAGAAAGCAAAAGTAATAATAAATAAGATTTGGTTTTCTGTTTTAAGCTTTGCTTTTTTGTATTAAAATATTTTTTTTCTCTGTTTTAATTTTTTCTATTCATGATTAATTTATTAAAAAAATTATAAATTTATGTAAGATCTTATTTTTATTTTAAATGAATTTTATTATATAATGTTATTTTTATGTTATAATTTTACAAAAGTTGTTTTTAACAGTTAAGTTGTGTTATAGTTAACATTTTTATAATTTTTTTATTTATATTATAAAGTTTTCCGTAACTTCAAATATAATTAAATTATTAAAACTAATAAAATAAATATAAATATCGGTACTAACATATTTTTTATTTTAAAATCTTATGTAATATTACTTTTTAGTTTTACGATATTTATTATGTTAGCGTTAAAAATGGTTTATTTTAAAAAAATTTCAAAATTAATATTTCTTTAACATTTGTATTCATTAATATTTGTGTGAAAAATATTCTAAAAATTTTATGAAGTTCTAAAATATATTACGTGAAGCATTGAACCAATAAATTTTTATATTTTTTAAAATATTTTTAAAATAAACCGTCTTTAAAAAATTTGACGCCACATAATAAATATTTTAAAACTAAAAAATAATATTACATAAGATTTTAAAATAAAAAATATGTTAATACAAATATGTATATTTATTATACTAATTTCAATATTTAAGTTACAAAAAACTTTAATATAAATAAAAAATTATAAAAATATTAGCGGTCACAAAATTTAATTTTTAAAAACAACTTTTGTAAAATCATGACATAAAAATAACATTACATAGTAAAATTCATTCAAAATAAAATAAGATTTTAAATAAATTTATAATTTTTTTAATAAATTAATTATAAATATTTTATATTTTTTTTGGAAAAAGAGTAAAGAAAAAAAAATTAAGAAAAAATAAAAAAATATATTTCAATATGAAAGAGAAGAACAGAACCTAAAATACAAAACACACAAGTCCAATTCTTATCCTAATACCAATATTTTAGTTGTGGTACTATACTCTTTCAATCTTTTCTTTCACATTAATAACCTATTTACTACAGTTCAATAGTTAACTTAACATAAGTTTAGTTTCTTAAAACTGAACTATTTTATGAACTATTTTATAATACAGTTCAATTACTATTATAAATAGTTTAGTATATTTTAGTTTAATATAGTACAATTAACTATAGTTCAGTATAATATAGTAAATTATGCCCAGTCCTAAGTAGAAATATCAAATTTGGTCAAACAATCTTATATATATATATATATATATATATATATATATATATATATATATATATATATATATATATATTTATTGATGAGACTTTCATGAGAGATACTAGAAATGTTGGGTAAATGAAAATAATATGTTTTGGGGATACATTGTCTAGGATAAGGATAAGTTAGGGAATGAGTATTGGTAACTATAAAATGGACTCTAAATTCATGATATTCTTTATCCAGTCAAAAACACTTTAATATTATATTTAACTCTTCTTATTTTTATTTCTTATATTCTTGTAATAGAATACTGTGAAATTTGAGTTAAATTAAGTGTGAATGTACTTAGCATCAAAGGACATGAAAAAGTGGTCTATATATTGTACAAATTTCATATAATGTTATTTTATTTTTTTTGTTATCTTTAGATAAGATTGTGACTTTTTTCTAGTTTTAAGATTTTCATGTTCTTATGTTTAACTTATTTTTGTGTTAATAAGGTGATTCTAGGATTTCTCCCTTAACAAGAAGTCACAATACTGTTTTGAGCAAACACAATAAAAAACACTAAGGTTTTATTCATTTATTGTTACAATTTTCTTTACTTAATGTGAAATTTAGGTTCACGATTATACTTTCAATAACTTTTATAAATTAACCGAGAAGCAAAGCAAGTTATAAATATTATAGTTGAATTTCCAAATCAATTAATGTCTGATTTGTAAAAGTAAAATTAATTTAAAGCTTTTTAAATATTTTTGATGAATATGGATTAAAATGAGATGAATTGACTGAAGATGGAGTAATTTCTTACATTTTCTATTTCTTATCTTCTTTTTAAGATTTTCCTCTTCTTTTAAAATTTGGCAATTATTCTTATACATTTTTCCCAATAAACTTATGTTAAAAACGTATACATAATTGAAGATGAAATTATTTACATAAATATACGATAAATTTGTTTAAGTTCATAAATTTATTTTAGGAGTGATTTTCTAAAATGAATAAAAAAACAAACTTAAATATTGAAATTAATTAAAGTACAAGAATCTACATTTTTATATCAAATAATATTCTAAATAAATAGGAAGATTCTAAATTCTTTTTCAATTGTATTTCTAGTTAGCTTTAATCACCAGATCATTTTTTTTATATTTTTTTTAGTGATGTGATGATCTAATAGTGATTGAAGTGGTGAATTAAAAGTGAATAAAAAAAAGTGGGTTAAAGTATCATTGTCCTGTATACAAATAGTCTACACATTTATACTAACACGTGGAAGTTAGGAAATTCATTCTTGTAAATATTATATATTTAAAAAAGAAAATGATGAGTACACATATTATTTAAAATATTTGTTAACACCTATTTATTAATTTATTTTTCACCCATTATGGATTTTATCTACAAAGATTAGATATGCACATTTTCATCATCCCATCATCCCATTTTAATTTTAATTTTTTTACGGGTAACGGGTACCCGCAGATACAGATAGTATGATACTCATACCCGACCCGTTTATAAGCAGATATTAAAATATCCGCTATCCGCTACCCGCGGGTAATAAATATCTGCGAATATTAACTATCCATCACGAATTTTATCCGCGGATATCTGCGGGTACGGATATTTTTGTCATCCCTACATGCAGTGTGATTTTTTTTTTTTTTTAGACTAGTTATGTTATTTCTATATGTGTTTTGTGTGGTATATGAAGTAGAGTTATTCTTTTGATTTTTTTTTTCTATTCTTGTCGTTGGATGAAATTGAAATAAAAATGATAACATGTAGGTCTTTAGTTCCGAGTCTTAATATTCAATTAATATTTTTAATTAATAAATTAACTATCATTACATTTTTTCCACAATAAATAAATAATTACAACTTCGTCACCATATGCCATGCTGCGTTCTTCCACAGTCTACATCTTGTTTTTTATTTGTTAATTTATTTTCCATTTTTATTTATTTTATTGTAAACATTCTTATTCCGAGAGAGACCGGTGATTAATAGATATATAAATTAACTCAAACTTTCGCAGCAAACTATATAGATATATTTATAATTGGATACGTTTGAATTGAATTATATATCAATCAATTATTCTGGCTAATATTTATTATATATTCAACTAAAACTATTCCATTGATACTGCATCATGATTTATGTGAGAAAGACATCTTATCTAACCATCTTCATATATAATCAACATTCTTTCATATTCCTTCTATAAATCACTAAAATAATAATATTTTATAATTAATTAAAAAGTAGAGTTTAAATTTAATTTAACCTCACAAAATTGATTTTTAAGATTAATGATATATCTAGAACGTGAGACTAAACATTAATAAATAATCTTACAGTGATAAGGTCCAATAACAATAATTTAGTTAAAATAAACTTTAATCCGTAATTTTGATATATGTTAAAATATTGACTTTAAATCTAATTTAACTTTACAAAATTGATTTATAAGATGAAGTTTATATCCACTTCCACTTATATACCGTAAATTGACGTCGATACGGGTCTCCTTACCAATTCAATGAATTTGTGACATTTTTCATCTAAAGAACTTTGATGAAACCATAAATATAAAACCAGCAAAAGGAAAACCATATTGAAGAGAAATTGATTACGATATAACCAAATTATTAGAAAGATGAGATTAGTTTGTGGCGAGAGTTTGAGATTAGGGAATGAATGAATAAAGCCGAAAGAACATTTGCAAGGTTGTGTAGGTAGGGCGAAACAATGACTAATTCAAAGCAATAGTGGAAAGTTAACTCCGCCATGAAGAAATTTTCGCCAAATCTCTTCCAATATACCACAAAGGTCAAACACTCACACACATAATGACACATACCTTAGTTTAACTTCCCCTACTCTATGTCCCACCCCAAGATTCCAAAGTCTCTCTATTTAATCATATTTTCTTCATTGTTTATTGCATATGTTATAACTACACTCTTCATTGCTTTTTTAAAACTTCTCACCACCCAACCCCACTAATATTTCATCATCGTTTCTTCATCTTATCTTCTTATTGGGTTTCTGATCAAAAACCAAGGTGCAGCTTCTATGAGTTCTGCCATAACCAAACCTCCGACAAGTGAGTGTGACTCCTCTGAGGAGAGTGGTTGGACTAAGTACTTTGAGGATTTCCTTAACAATATTGATGATCACAAACGTTGTTCTGTGTCTTTCTCTGGTGTTGATAGCTACTCCACCCTCTTTGCCTGTGCTGCTGAGAAAATGTTAACTCATGATCACACCACGCAACCTGAGGAATCATGTTTCAGGAAGAGAAAGAAGATCAAAACTTCTTTAGTGGTTGATGATGCTTTGGAAGATACTGCAAGTTCTCCAGTCAAAGGCTCCAAGGTTCATTATTTTTCTTCTTTTCTTCTTCTTCTTCTATATGCATTAATGTCTTTTCTTTTCATTTAGTGAAAGTTAAGGTATACTATATTTATAACATGCTAGTAATTTTATAATTATTGGAGAACCAGTTTAACAAAGCAAAAGGGAAAGAAAAAATGGAGAATTTCCAGATTAATTAGATAAACTCAATGTATGTATAATTATTTTTTTACATTCTTGCTGTTTGGAAGAAAAGAAAAGATATTTGAAAAAAATTCGAATTTTGTGCTTGATTAATTGAAGGTTGGAACCGTTTACTTCAGAAATAATTATTATTCTATCTTTTTCCTTATTACCTTTCCTTCTTCAGACTCAGAAGCTTGATATCCATATACATGCATGTTGATTATGGAACTAAGTTAATGAACAATTTAAGTTTTTTTTTTTTTTTGTAAGCTAATTGTTCTTTTTTGTTTTTGTAGGGAAAAAGAAATACCCCAAGAGAGAGAGATGAAAGTCAAGAACTGGGTTTCAGAAGGGACAATGACCACACAGAACTGAAGAAGAAAGGTCTTTGCTTAGTTCCTATGTCGATGATAGCGAAATACATTGGTTGATTTATTCTATGAAAAACGACCTAATATATATGCATTTGGGAAAATATCCATTGACACCCACAGGAAAAGAAAATGAATATGAATGTGCAACAAGAAAAAGGAAAATGAGAAAATTATGAACTCTTGAGTGTTGAAAATACTTATGAATTTCTCTCTCTTAATTAGTGCACATAATGGATAATCTTTTTTTTAAGGCAATATAATACTTGCCAGACAGCTAGAACATGTTCCATATATATTATGAATCAATCCAATCATTGTTTTCAAATTTATAAAGTCGTTTTACTTGTTTCCATTGGCATCATTTAATCTTTTACACTATCAATAGCACTTTTATATTTATTTAAGGAACATAAATCTATTATGAAGCAAACCCTATCCATTAGAAACTATTTGAATTGTAACAAAAGAATTCCGCCCTTCCGTATGAAAACTAACCACCCACAACTAGAATCTAAGAAGAAACATGTGAAAAGAGTGATAATAAGCTATACTTAACAACTATTTTATTTTATTTTCACAAAAAATTTTATTTTGAGAGAACTTAATTGTTCATCAATTATTATTTTTTTCATAAGTATTCATTAAAGTAAAATTGAGTAATATAAAAAAATAATATAAAAATTAAAAATTTTGTTTTATTGATTTCATCATAATTCAAGTTAATATGATCTGGGTCGAAGGTTAAGTCGATTCGGTCTTGTTCAAAGGTCGAGCTGATTTATCCTGGAACAAAGGTCAAATTAATTCGATTTGAATTGAAGGTCGAGTCGATTCGACTGGGATCGTAATGGAAAAAATAATTCGATGTGGGTTGAAGGTCGAGACAAATTGGACTGTCGAAGGTTAACCCAGGCCAAAAGTCAACCCGATTCAGCTCAAGCTGAAGGTTAACCAAATTCAGTCCAGGCTGAAGGTCAAGATGAATCTGATTCGGTTAAAAGGTCTAGCTGATTTGGCTCGGCTGAATGTTGAGTCGAATCAACCAGAACATGAGAAAGCCCTCGAAGGTTGTGATGTGTTTGTTGGGTCAAAGATCGTTATGGGTCGTGACGAACTATCTCGAGTCGTATGTCATGATGACTAAGCTCGGATCAAATATCAAAACAAGTCAATCCGAGCATAAGGTCAGGTCAAGTCATTCAAGCCAAAGGTCGAGACGAGTTGTCCCGATCCTAGGGTCCAGACGACCCAGATCGAAGATTAAGAGTATGGTCTCGATCACACAGTCAAGACGATTCAAGATGAGTTTATCTGAATCGAAAGTCAAGCTAAGTCGACGTGAACTAAAATTTTGACTTAAAAGAGAAGTTAAATTTTATCCAAACAAGAAAATTAAAACCTAAGGTATTCTAATTACTCCATCCAAACAAACTATTTTAAAAATAAAGAAAATTCAATTGTAAGTATTTCAAATTCTTAAAATTGTTAGAATTCCTTATCCAACAAGTTGAGTTTTTAACTTTGTAAAAATTGTATAAAATATTTATAAAATTTATGAGAGGATTTACAATTTTATCCCAATAAAATTATAATTTAATTGTGTGCTCTTATTTGTATTTTTTATGTGGGTACACTTATTCTAAAAATGATTATTTTTTAGGATAATGATATTTTGACCAACTTTTTTGACCCACTTTTAACCTACCATTTCAATCACCATTAGATTATCACATCACACCACTAAAAAAATCAAAATAAATACTTGAAGGGTGATTGAAGTAGTGGATTAAAAATGGATCAAAAAAATTGGGTCAAAATATCATTATCATATTTGATAAACAAAGTAGTGTTGCGTGTTATATCATGGGAGAAAGGTTGGTGTTGAATATTTTTATTTGTGCAATAACATTGTTATGTGTCACCCATGTCACGCCTTGTTGTTTGTGCTTCGTGTTGCTAATGGAGGATTGTAACAATGTTGCCACCTCCTTTTGGTATTGGGCAAAATCTCTCCAATTTTTTCTTGAGAACACTTAAAGAATAATGTTTTGAAATGATAGATGCATTGTTTATGACGCTTGGAATTGTTTTTATTGAGAAAGACAATGTTTTTGTCTATTCTTTCCTAAATTGATAAAAGAAATTGTGCTTTCAACTTGTTGTGACACTGCCTCCAATATTAGAAATCTTAATGGGTTTATGAGTCTTCTTCCATATATGTTGCAATTTACTCTTCAAGTATGAGTATGTCCATATTAGTACACTTGCCTCAAACACTTACTAGAAATACTTTCGATTCAAAAAAATCACAAATTAAAATTCTTCATTTTGTAGGAATATTAGATACCAATGAGTCATAAGACAATCCATATGAGAGATTATGATGTCACCTCAAATCTAAAATTTTAACATAATAAATTTGTAGGTTTTCTTCTTTATATATTATCAAATATTCTCATTTCTACTTAAGGTGAGACTAAGTCCCTTTCGCATTACATCTCTTATTGAAACGTAAAATAAGTTGTTTGTTTGTATGTCATATATATTTAATTTGAATATGAAAATCACTAATTTTTTTGAAATAATCAAAAGAATATATAAGATGTGGAGATGTGGAGATGTATGAAAAATCAAACAAAATTAAATAATACTATATGTCTAAAAAAAACTCTATATGTAGATTAAAGAAATCTATTTCAAGTTAAACTCTTCAAAGCTCAAAAACTATAAAGAGAAAAGAGGATGAAAATAAAAAGATCATTGCAGTATTTATCTGAATTGTGAGAACATTGTTTTTAAAGAAAATTTGTAACATATCTAAACAGACAACTAACTTTTGAATGCAAAATAAAGATTATTATAAATTTAAAAGTTTTTAATATGTTAATTAAATCAATAGACACTTTATAAATCAATAATACGTTAATTAAATTCACTTTGATAAAAACATTTACACAGAATAACAGTTAATAAAACTGATATCATGATATATTTTTTTAAAGGTAATACACCTTTTATTTAATTTTTTTCTACACCTACTTAAATATGAAACCGATAGATCTTCGGAATCACACAATCCAGAAAGATTTATATTTCAAATTATACCATCTAAAATATAAAATTAATATCGTAGATTGTAGATTTAATGACGATTTATCATACTACAATAATTGTCGATCAAGGAACCAGTGTACATAAAAAATAAAACTTTAAATATGACTATTTTCTTAATAAATAAAATCTTTATAGAACATAGGTTTATTAAATTTAATATTTAAATCTTGAAATGTTATTTTTAAAATTATGTAGCCAAATTAAAATTTTTAAAAATTACAAAAAAGAAGAAAATAGAAAAAAAATAAGGCGGGGATCCAAAATTTTCTGGGTTTTAGGGTTTCTAAAACTTTTCCTGTGTCTATTTCTTACTCGATCTTATTATAACCCCAACAAATAAATCCAACAAATAAACTTTCCCAAAAGAATATTGTTGGTATTTTAAAGATTGTGGAAGTGCAGGAAGAAAACATGGGTGCAGGAAGTAGTGGTCCAGAGGAAGGAACCATTGTGCATAAGCTCTCTCCCTACCGAGGATCTTTATGTTTTTTTCTTAGCCTAATTATTATTGAGTTTTTTTTTAAAGTATTTTGATATTATATGATTATATCAATTATCACTTGTTACATATTTTCAGAGTTCTAAAAGTTAGTATTTTTAAACTTCTGACACTAGAAATATTCAATCAGTACAAATTTGAAAAAAATAACTTTTCAACTACTTCTATGTTTTTCTTAATACAAGTAGTTCTCAATTGATTACTTTTAACTATGTACAGGTGTAATGTTAAAAAAAAATGGCTTAAAAAATTAAAATAACTACTGTTTTGGAGAAAAAAAATAAAATGTTAGAAACTATTTTGGACTCAGATAATTTATACATGACAAACAATAAAAACCGTTAAATTCAATTAAAAAAATTAAAGTTTAAAAGTTTGCGCATCCGGGGAATCGAACCCCGGTCAGTACCGTGGGAGGGTACTATGATACCACTACACCAGATGCACTTTTCGTTAGTTTTAAGCATGTAACATATAAATATATAAATAATTATTAGGTTCTAAAATTTTGGTTACATCTTCGGTTTTAAATTAAACTTCTATCCTCTTATAGTCTTTTTTATATAAACAAATTTACACCCCTTTAGTTTTTTAATCTCCCCTTTAGTTTTTTAATCTGATATTAATATTTATTATGTTTTCAATAAATAATATGCATATCTCTCACACTGAAACTCGTTTTTTTTTTTCACTTTATTTAAAAATACCTTATTTACTGAAACTAAAATAAAACTGATGGAAATTAAAAATTAACATTTTAAGATATAAAATAAAAAAACCTTTCGTAAGCAAAAATTAAAATTTACTTTTTTTATAAAGAAAATAATAAAGGTGAATGTCACTTTATTTAAGACAACATAAAGTAGGAAAGTTTTGTTATGTATTAAAAGATGATGAGATAGATATTTATTGAAAAATTAAGAAACATGTGATATTCACTAAAAACATATATTAAGTGAATTGTTTTAAAATTATAGAGATACAAATGCGATTTTCTGAAAAGTAAAATAAAATTAGAAAACATATGAGTGATATTTATTATAATTTTAAGCCATAGTATAAAATAAAATAAGACTGTGTAAACTATTTTTGGTATATTTATCTAAAAAATAATCCATTTGATCACTTTTATCTATTTCTCCTTTTACATTATATTTTTTCTAAATTTTGTCAACACACTTGATAGAATTAAAAAAAAAAACATAAATACGAGTCTAATCAAATACACGCGACATAATATGGTAAATTACTATTGTTTTTTTTTTCTCAAAAATAACTCAAATTTTGATTCCTCTTCTTCTTTTCCTTTATC
>Ga0214543_1001699_pt1 | contig 43039 bp, 22 predicted proteins | sample CNSS2metaG_FD_160094 | JGI IMG/M metagenome (GOLD analysis project Ga0214543, IMG submission 160094) | Root nodule microbial communities from cowpea collected in UCLA plant growth center, Los Angeles, California, USA - CNSS2 | ecosystem: Host-associated > Plants > Roots > Nodule | place: USA...
GTTCTACCTCTCTTAGAGACTACTCAAAGGTAATTTGCTACCAAACCTATCGGCCACAACGGAAAGAGCATGTGCGGGAAACCATTGCTACGGATCACACACCGTAACGCCAGGTGGAGTTCCCAAATACAACATAAGTCGTATTGTCCCAAGACTACCAAACTCGTCAGCTATTTACTAAGGAGGGCAATCTATTCAGACCCATCCGTACTGGCCACAACCAGCACACTCACACCGGCAACACTCGCCAACCCGAGCTCAACTCAAGGGTTCCTCGTGTTCATCCGCCATCCCGAGCTCAACTCGAGGGATGCCATTTTGAGCTCAACTCGAGGAATGCTACGTGTTTAACCCCTATCCCGAGCTCAATTTAAGGGATACGTTTCGAGCTCAACTCAAGGAACCCAACAATCTTACCTTTGAAGCATCACCAAAAGTCTTGTAGATCACGCCTAAAAAGTCCAACAACTTAGAACTTACAACAGCCAAATTGCCTAGCGGGGGACACGTACCACTAGGCGCTACAGCTTCCAGACCGCCCGGCGGGGGACGCCTATCTCCAGGCGCCAAGCGCCTCAAAAATCACAGTCTACAACCACCGCCCGGCAGAACCGTCCACACCGCCAGGCGAACGCTACTCTAGAGAGCTATTGTTTCTGCCTCTATTGCTTGGCGAGACCTTCCCCACCGCCAAGCGCCACCTGCACCAGAACCTCATTGTTGCCTCGCTATCGCCTAGCGGCCTAACCCCACCGCCAGGCGTCATAAGTTTCACCACTATTTACGGTACTGCTCTGAATTCAGGCACAGGGGTTCACGTCCAGACCTCGTTAGTCACTCAACCAAGTTTAATAGTTAAAACATCAGTTTATCACACTGCCATAATGCCTCACATCCATTACCATTATTGGATCTAACCTACTAGTTGTACCTCTTATTATTATTAAGATCCTCCACTTTAAGTCTACCACGCTGTTTGCATTCCAAGTCAGACCAAACTAAGTTCCAGTGACAACCTTCTCAACATTCACCCGCCCAACCACATTCATGTATACAACACTGTACCACTAACTTACTACAATAGCTTATTGCTACCTCAACCCGAATCACATCCATTTTTCCTTTAACACTAAAACTCTAATTGTTTCACCTCAAATGGAAATTTATTATTTTCCCTTCCCGAATTTCCATAGTCACTTGTTAATGCCAACACCGTCGTACTCATCCTATCACTAATCCTTCAAGACCTTATTCCATTCACTCTTAACACCTTCATAATTGGAGATATCATCGTTAAACCATTTCGGATTCCCAAAATAATACCAGTCAACACTTTCCCTATGACCAACCTTTCCCAGCAACTCTCGCAAAAGCATAAATTCTGATTTTTTTCCTGGGATGGCGCTTGGCGGCCAGCCCCGCGCCGCCAGGCAATGTATACAGTTCTAACAATTCTTCCAGAACTTCCGCACCTGCATCGCTCTTCCCTCTCACAATTTCTCCAATGCTCATTCATCCCACACTTCTAATTATTTAATAGTACCAAATATACTAATCCTTCCATGTAATAACAGCAAGTACCCAAATTAAGTTTCTGCTAATTAATTTCATAAGCGACAATACGCAATTCATCAACCCTAATGCCTTCCTACACTGTTTCATTCATTTTATACACCCCTCGTACTAAATTCAATGAAGTATAACATCATATAGTTAATAGACCCCTAACCCTTTCTTCTTCCCCGATCGAAATTCGTCCAGAACTCACAAAATAGCAAAAATCAATCACAGACTCGCGTCGCCTGGCGATTCAGCCAATACCTCCAGGCATATCATCCAAAAATCCAAAAATTTGTAAAAACTCCATGCGTCGCCTGACGGCCGGGAATGTGCTGCCAGGCGGTTCCTCTCCAAGAACCCAAAATTATGTAAACGAGCATGTGCCGCTTGGCGGCTATGAGCAACCCGCCAGGTAGTTTCTGGAAATTTTCCAGAATTACATAAATTGCAATCAGAACCAAAAACATGCATAAAATTTCATACCATCATATATATAGTTCATATTCCAATATAAAAATTACATGAAAGCTCCCCTAACTTGGATCCTTTTGCCTATAAATGGATTGCTTGAGAGCTCCCAACGATCACCAATGGCCTTCCTTTTGGCTTCCACTCAATCCAGCCCCAAACCACACTCAAACTCACTAATCTCAACAATTTTCGTACTCTGTTTCTGGAACCAATTTTAGCCTTGTAAAACCTTTTCCAAAACCTCATTTTTGCCTTTTAAATGGTGACTTAAAGCTAGGGAGAGGATAAAAAACGAACTACAACTTAATTTGAGTGTTAATGGCCATTCATTGTCCCATTATGGACTGTTTTACAGCCACTCTTGGCTGCTAGTTCCTCTAGCGTTTACGTTAACCCTTCACATTCAAGCCAAAGTCAAAAATAGCCAAAAAAAATGTTTAATTTGAGTTCCCCAAGGGTTGAACCCACAACTACACAAATGCCAAATCAATGTCAAACCATCATGCCAATTCATGTTTCTTACCAACTAATACAATTCAAGCATTTTCTCATAAGAAACATGGTTAAACATATTATCAAAACAATAATAATTAAATAACACACAATTGGCATACATAGGACTTAAACCCAAATCCTCTCACACAATCAAAGTACTTTCAACCATTTGAGCTAGTACTTATCCACATCATACCAATCAAAAATTATTGTCATAAATGATCTTCACACCCGCATTTATTAATTAATTATTTAATTAATTAATTAAATTTCACGGATCTTACATCTTGCATTGGAGAAAACATGTGCTTATATAGGCACCTTGGGGTACCCTTGAAATCCTAGTATTTAATTATAATAAAATATATGAGGAAGGAACATATTATTAAATCGTTGCATAATATCCACGGTATTGATTATAATTATTAACGAAATATTGTCTGTAATTACTAGAATCATATTTTCCGTCACATAAAGATCGTGATCAAATCATAACCTATTATTCATATAATTGATTCTAATTATTACCAGGAATATTTTCTTCTAACTATTAAAATCGTACTATTATCTAAAAGCATTATTATCGGAAATATTTGCTTATATTTAAAATAATACCTTCCTAGACAGACAATGCAAAGAGACACATCACATAAGTGTAAATGCAAGATATTTATTCAAATTATTAAAAAAAGTATTGCTCCTAATATTATACCCTTTCTCTAAAAACAGAAATTATGAAACGTCTTTTTTCTGACATGTCATGTGAAGAGTGTAAATAGCAAACAATGGGGGTGAAAATATGTACAAAACATTTGGACTCATGAAAAACGTGTGATAATTAAAAATAAATTAGATTCTCCCTTCTCTTGGTTTTTTCTTTTTTTTTTCTTTTTTTCCATGGTAGAATTAAAGTTAAAAAAAAAAACCTACCATTAATCAAAACATATTTTTTTTTATTTTATTATTACTATTATTTTATATATTATTTATTATTATTATTATTATTATTATTTTAACAAAACAAATGCATTTACCCAAACGAAATTGGATGTTGACAATATCTGATCAGGATATTATAGTGCTTGTGTTTATGTTGGTTAAGAAAACTCTAAGTAGATGAGATGATTCAATTAAACAAAAAAAAATGAAAGAAGACATGAACAAGATAAAAAGGCACATAAGATAAAGAACAAGAACTTAAAGAACATGAAATAAAGAACAAAAAAGATGAAGAGGAAGATTAAATGACACAAGGGAAATGAATCAAAATGACAAGAACATAAACATAAAGGAAAACTTGAATTAAAGAAGCAAAAATGGAAAAGAAATGGGGTGGAAAAAGATGGGGAAGAAGGCGTGCCACTTGGGGGATGGACCAACCCAAGATAAGTGGTGGTCGTTGCCTCTTGGACCTTAGTTTAAGACGAGACAAGGGGAGCTCAAGAACACTCAAAGGTGCACTCTCTCAATTCTCACCAATGGTTGAAACACAAATGACATTTTTATTCAACGTTCAAGTGTCTACAAGTAAAGACAAGACAATGAGAGCTCAAGAACACTCAAAGGTGCACTATCTTAACTCTCACTAATGGCTAAAACATAAATGACTTTTTTATTCAATGTTCAAATGTTTTCAAGTGAAAAGGAGGTCCTTTCACATAGGTCAAGAGAGAGACCTTCTAGCAATAATACAAAGATAAGGGATTCCTTAGAAAAAAATAAAAAGTATATTTCTAAAATCCTAATGATGACAGATAGAGAGAATATTCTCAAATTATTACAAAATTGTGAAAAGGTACATTCTCTTTTCCTCCAAGGTCAAGATGCCTTTAACATGTGGTACCTTCTCAAAGATGTTCTACTTTTCCACTTCCAAAGGGCTTCCTTAGCAAAACTAGGGGTGTGGTGAGTACACTCCTTTGGGCTAGGCTCCTCCTAAGTCCTTCATGACTCTAGTAAGGGTGACGACTTCAAAAGGGGAGGTGCCACTAGCAAATCTACACAACACAAGACACAAACATAAGTCTATAATTTATTTAAGGCAAAAACTAAACAAACAAATAAAAGAAAGGTTAATAAACTTTCCTCCTACATATATTTATTTTCCCTAAACACTTTCCCCGTCTTTGGTAGGGGTTAAAGGCTCATCAAATGCTTTATTTGAACTATGACTACTTGTACTTTGAGTAAGACCTATGTGACCTAGGAGGCATGTAGGAAATGCATGTATGTATGTCTGCATACTTTTTGTGTGTGAATAAAGCATATGAAAGCAGGTCAAATACATAAGGATGAAGGGTTAAATTGTGTATTTAATATTTCCAACCATGTCTAATAAATGTGAACAAACAAAGCTTAAAACTTGACATATACACACATTGTCAAGAATTTTATCATAAGAGGTGCACTTGGTGAATCTTGTAAGATACAACTTCAAGTTTGATAGACATTATAAAATTTGTTTTCAAAAATTGTTTTCGCAATGCTATCCTTCTTCAATTAGTTGTGATTAATAATTAATAATATGCAATTTAAAAAGATAAGAGTTGGGAGAGATTTACACAAAGTATTTTTATGTTGATTTGTCTAAAAACCCATACTACATTCAACTCTTGATCAATACAGTCTAGTTTCACTAATAAACTAATAATGCAAGATAAAATACAAGTATTATTTGAATTAAAATCACTCTTAGATAAAAACAAACGTTTTTTTTTAATTCAATCACTCCTAGTTAAACATAGAGTACTATTTTAGCACTCAATCACTTGTGGCTAAAACCTAAGTATTCTCTTGACTCAATCACTCCTAACTAAAAACTTTATTTACACAAAGGTTGTGATTTAAGCAATCACAAGGTGCTAACTAAAAGATGGTAACGTTCTGTTGAGCTAATGAAAATAACATGTCTTGAAAAGTCCTACATCACCTAGGACAACCAATGAAGTGGGTGTTAGTGATTATATAATGGGCTCTAAGTCCATGATGTTTCTTGCCCCGAGTCAAAGACACTTCAAACTTATATTTGACTCTTCTTATTTGTTAATACTCTTGTAATAAGAGCATTGTAAGGTTTGGGTTAAATTATATCTTTGGAGAGTGTGGGTGTACTCGGGGCCAAAGGACATGCGTGTGTTGTCTATGTGTTTCCTTGTGTTTATTTTATTTCTCTATGGTTCGGTAGGATTTTTTATGCTCTATGGTTGTAGTGTAGTCTGATCTTCCACATCAGAAAAGATTAATTCCTTGTTGTTGGTAGTATTTTTTTCTTAATATGCTTTGTGGTTGCAGTGTGGTCTGATCTTCCACATCAAAAAAGATTAATTCCTTGTTGTTAGAGAATCATCCTTGGTTGTTGAAGTTACAACGAGAAATTTGATGGAAGGATCATTGTCGGTGTTGTGTTGACACGGTGAATCTGTAGCTGAGTTTGTGGTGGTGCAAGAACTGTTATTCGTGCTGGATTTGCAGTGGAGTTCGCGTGTGGCGAGATCCCAACACGTTCTAAGATGGACACAAGATCGTAAGCACTCTTTTAGGCTGCTATCAAACACAAAAGTGTTGTTGGTCATAAGTTGAAAGCTTAAGTATTGCTAAAGAATATAAAAGCTTTGTTATAATTCTCATTGTAGAAGTTTTGCTGCCCTTTAATTTTTGTAATTCACATTGTACAAAAGTTTTATTATAATTTTCATTGTTATAATTCCATCTTTTTAGAAAACTTGTTTACATGCAACATATTGAAGTGTGTTCTTGAAGAGATCTTTGATATAAACACATCATTGTGAGATTTTCTTGTAAGACACGAAGATACAAACACTTTCTACAAACATAAAATAAGCATATTGATGTATACTATGAATACTTTATGTTACGTATCAACATTGTTTCTCTAGACATCTTACTTATCAAACGAAGTTATAACAACAAAATGGTAGACTTTTCTTTTACTAATTGAAACACTTTCTTTTGTCGAGATCTAATACTTATAAAATCATGTTTTGTACTTTACATTAGATATCGTTAAATTTTGATCTAACAAATTATATATATATATATATATATATATATATATATATATATATATATATATATATATATATATATATATATATATAACTTGATATTAATATGTTTGTGAGGAAAACTTTTAAACAACACTAAATTTCAAAGAGAAATGAATATAATCATTTAACACCATTTGGTTCTTTTAACTAAGCATGTGAAGATTTTCTAATTTAAGAATGTATTTTTCGTTTAGAAAATAATTCGTGTATAACTAGGTAAAAGCGTAAATTGATTTAGATAAATTTTTCAAATTAAAGTTGAGCAATAGTTAGAAGATTTACCTTTAATTTTTTTTTAGGAAGCACGATTCATACTCCTTAGAGAATAGTAACATCAGTATAAGTACATCATGATTGATGTCGGTATAATTCATAAGGAATTTCTAACTTTTCATTGTTTTTAGATATATTATCGAATCCAAAAATATATAACCCTCTCCATGACAACTATGGACTTCACTACAGGCTACAAGGTTGGGTTTTCTTCTAGATTAAAAGTATGATACATCACACAATGTCATATAAGATTTATCAACAATGTTGTTACTCACTTTAATAAACTTTAATGTTTTGGTAGATTTAAAACTCAATCTTTTTTTATTATAAATACATGATTAAATGATATAAATATATATATATATATATTTATTTATTTATTTATTTCTATGGAGAAGCTCTGTTATATAATTAACTTTTATACCCAAATACTAAAATGTATATTATTTTATTTTATGCTATAAATCATACATTTAATTTCTTTCTCTAGATTTTTATCATTATGTCTTTTAACTTTTTGCACAGTTTCTGAACTTAAGAAATAATTACCTTTTTAAATTTGCAAGTTCAAGTAAAATATAAGGAGGTCACTATATTCAAATATAGAGAATAAGGTAAAGGTAATATAAGTCCTACCATTGTTTCAATCATTTAAGAAAACATGTTAATGACTTTGAAAAACCTAGTTATTTTTTACATTTAATATAAAAATTGAGATGTTTTTAAAAAAATAAATAGTGATCATAAGGTGTTATTAATATAGTTAAGAAATAATTATAGAAAACATTATTAATTTTTATAATTATATTAAAACAAGAAATAAAATTATAATAAAATGCTTATAGAAATACTTATAAATATTTTAATTTTGATTTATATTACATAACAAAATCACTGTTAAACTTTTTTATGTATTTTCGGATAATAAAAACTAAAAGGTTGTTTTGTAAATACATCTTACACAATTATAAAAGAAGTAAAAGGGTAAATTACAAATCTATCTCCATTATTATTTATTATAAAGTATTTTTTAATATTAGTTTGTTTAATATAAGAAGACATTTAATGAAGGTTCAAATTATAGACACGTTAATTGTGGGACCCGAACCTTGTTCCCTCCTTTCAAGAAACAAAATACACTCTAAAAAAGTTCAACAAAGACAAATAAAATAAAACTTTAGAACTGTAATTAATAATCAATAACTTATATTATTTTATTAATTTTTTTAATATGTCTTAGAAAAAATTGTGATTAAGAGTAAAGCAAGTATGAATAAAGAAAAATAAATATAGTTTTGCTGTTATATGATATTTTTTTGCTTAAAAAAATGTTTTTACTTAATTTTTATTTTCTTAATTAATGTCGTTTATGAAATTCAACTCTGTAATATTGACATTTTTGTTATTGAGCTGGGTAAGATAATATATTATGACTTAAGTCATAGAAAAAAGAAAAATAATGTGATTTATAACTTTATATCAAAATAAAATTATAAAATTATTGTAACATTCATGTAAAAATTCAGACAAAATTTAAATTTAAAAAATGTGACAAAGCAAAGTTTCTCTTACTTGTATTTCTCTGTTCCCTGGATCATCCATTTTATGTGAACCAAACAACTCACAAAGGGTTTTTGGGTTCTTCGCCTTCTACCTTTCCCCAATTCAGGAACCCCAAAACCCTAGATCGAACGCTGCCACCACCGTTTGGTGGTGGAAAATTTTCGTTCTCTGCTTCCGAAGTTTGAATATTCTTGATTTTTTTTTGTCTCGCTGTGACCTCGATTGCAGTTTCTAGGGTTTATTTGTTTCTGATTTGGGGTTTGGTGATGGGGAGCAGAAAGGAAGAAGAGAAGAATGAGAAAATTATCAGAGGTCTCATGAAGCTTCCGCCGAATCGAAGATGTATCAACTGCAACAGTTTGGTAAATCCAACTCCTGTGCTTGAATTTGATTTTCGTTTTTCTCTTTGGTTCAGTGAAACTGTGTTGTAGTTTCTCTGGTTTTGGACTTTGGCTTTTATGATTAATTCGAAGCTGAGCAAGTCTTAAGCCTTTCAGTTGAAGTGGGGATAGTTGTTGGGAACTTTGAAGAATTAGACACATTACAAGAATTTGATGTGGATGTTTTTATTTTTAATTTTTAAGTTCATTCTTCTTTTGCGATTACCAAAGTTACATTGGTTTAGAGTTTAGACAAAATTGAGTCTTATATTGTAGAAGGTTATTATTAAGAAAAATAGTTTTATATTGTACAAGGTTATTATTAAGAAAACTTGAAATTGTTTGTGTTTTTCTCTTTCTCTTGTTTGTTTTACTCTTGATTGCTAGAGTAGTTGAGAAAAGAACTTGTGAACCATTTTTGTCATTGTTATGTGATGGTTTCTAGCTAATGGTTCCCCCGTCACTTTTACAGGGACCACAATATGTATGTACAAGTTTTTGGACTTTCATTTGCATGACATGCAGTGGAATACAGTGAGTTCCTTTTCACTTTATTATCTTGTTTATATTTCTTCCCTTTGGTTTCCTTGTCAAGTGCTCAATGTTTGAAGGAGATGGGGATTTTGATTCAGAAATAAAAAAAAATAAATAGAGGTTTGGTGTCAAGTTTAGGCTCATTTTCATATTATATATGTACTTTTTTTAAGTCAGAACATGAATGTATGTCATTGAATGTTAGATACTCTTGTGGTGGAAAATAATCATGAACATGCATTATTCCGTTAACTATACTAAGTTTCTTTCTGCTTTTTTAATAAAAAAGAAACTATGTGTTCTGCAGTAGTTCATAATAATTTGAGAAAATATTTAATTCCATAATGGTCTTCTTATACATTTCTGCTTTACTTTTGAACATTTTAACATGAGTTGAAATCATAGAAAAAGTGAAATCCTTGTATGTTTAGTATATTAAACTATGTTTATATAATATGAATTAATCTTATAATCAATATTAGAAGCTTTGTTTCTGTTTCTAGAATACTGATCAATTATGCTTTATTATATAATCAATTTAGTATTCCTTTTAATGTTTTTCTTGGAGTCAAATTCATCTAGTTAGAAAGGGCATGTTTGTGATTGTTGTTGTAGTAATTCTACATATTGCATGATTCTCAAAATCACCTGATTATTTTCATGTAATGCAGTCGTGAGTTTACTCATCGTGTGAAGTCTGTCTCAATGGCAAAATTCACTTCACAAGAAGTTGATGCTCTTCAAAGTGGAGGTAACCAGGTAAAACGGTGAATTTTCTTCTTTTTGACTTTGGAAGCTACCTATGTTTAATTGTTGAAATAAGATTTCACTGTGGCTCTTTTGACTTAGCGTGCAAGGGAAATATACTTGAAAAATTGGGATTTCCAAAGGCAGCGGTTGCCAGATAACAGGTATAATTATTTCATGGTTTGCAATTAAAGCTATTTAAGTAACCTTTGATGTCCCTCTAATAATATGTATTACTTATTGTATGGCATTATGATCTCATTCTTTTTGCAGCAATGTTAATAAAATAAGGGAATTTATAAAGAGTGTATATGTGGATGGAAGATATGCTGCAGTGAAGTCTTCAGAAAAGCCCCCAAGAGATGCACAGGCAATATATACTTAAATACTGATTTTTTTTTTTCTCAAGAGTAGCATTGCTTATTCTTTATTGGATATGCTCTTCTTCCCCTGCAAAAGAAATATTGGGTTTGTAGAAATATTTTTTGTGGTTTATGATAGTTTTTGGGCTTCCCTTAATAGTAATATTATTATTATTATTATTATTCTATTCAATTCGTTTTGCAGAAACAAAAAAATGAAGAAGATAATCAATCACACTGATCTTTTTCTTACTATTATGCGTATAATTAATTGTTTAATGAAACTTAAATTTGTCAATGTAATGAAGTATATGGTGCCTTAGCAATTACTAAGATAAACAGCTTTACATAATTAATTGCATTAATTATCCTTGTAGTCCAAGTTAATTTAATCCTTTGGTTAATTGCTGAACATTTATATTTGCAACTAATTGTAGAGCCCTGGGATTCATGAAGATGATAGGCGTGCCAGTTCTTATCATTCATATTCTCAAAGTCCTCCATATGATTATCAATATGAGGATCGGAAGTATGGAAAACAAGCAGCTGCACTCACCAGGAAGCCTGGTTCAGATAAAGCTCGATATGAAGGGAAAATATCTAGTATTATCTACAGTCCTGGCCGCTTCAGTGATCATGCATATGATGACAGATTTGCAAATGAAGGATCTGGTCCAAGAATTTCTGATTTTTCTGTTTTTAGTGGTGGCGAACAATTCAAATCTGATGTTCACTCTCCCAATTTCTATAAAGATATTAAGATTAGCAGTCCATCCTATCAAAGACGCTCTGGTTCCAGTTCAAGTGAAGATGTGTGGTCCCAAGCAAGAAATGCATCTCTGGAAACTAATGTCAATGCCAAGATAGATGGAAATGGAATTCGTCCTCCACAGGTATCAGACAATTGGAATATTGTCCACAGGATATTTGGCTGTTCCTGTAAGAATCAAACAATATATTGCTTGCAAGCTGTTTCTAGTTTAGGATGAAAATTATTATCATGTAAAGTTATGTATCTAAAGTTATTATTGCGGTAATATGGTACTATATGAATATGAACACAGGAAAAATAAAAATATTATTAGTGAAGCATTACATTTTCTAATCTCTAGAGATAATGATATCAACTTTTCAGGGCAGCAGGATAACAAATCTAGTACAGAGAGAAAATTGAGTCTTTGAGTTCCTTTTAGTAATGGATTTTTTGATTGGTCAGCACCATTCAGAGATGTATTGAAACGTTGAGATATGGTGTTTTTTCATTACTATCTCTTGTTTAAGTCCAAGCATCCAAATATAACCTTTCTAAAATAACCATGAGCTTAGCTTGAGTATTCTTCAAACCCAGGTTTTATATAGCGCACACATAGAGCAATTTAGTGTAGCTGCTGTAGAAGACCAAATAGCTGGCTGTGTTGCTGACACATTGTGGTGCTATAGAGGTGCAGTTCTGAACAGAGACGTTAGGGCTTTTTTCTGTAGCTATTGTTGGGGTTTTAATTTCAAAATTGAAATCTATTGATCTAGTGATATTGAAAATAATAAACTAATATCAGTTTTGAATTTAGTAATATTGGGCAGTTTTTATCACTTTTGAGAACTTATGTATATTGTATACTTTATATGAACTATAAACAAATTCAAAATAATAACTATACCACTGTACACTATCTTAACCATTTCTAGGCTGACCACTACATTCTGTTATCAGGGATTTAAAACATTGATTCAAACTCCTTGGTGAATAAGCATTCTCTTTTAATGATCTTGTTTATTGCACTTTCCATGTCCTTTTGTTGTGGCCTTATTTCTGTAGAAAGCTGATTGGGTGTTTTCTCTTTGCATGATATTAATTTGCACTCATACCCAAGATAACTGCATCAGAGCAATCAGGAGACAACAAAATTTCATCCTTGAGATCTTATAATTCTGGCAGTTTAGTTGATTTTTTCTCTGAACCAGTTCAACCTTCAGAACCACTTCAGAATAAAGCATTTGGCATTCCACGACCCCCTGGTCCTACAAGATCTGTTAGCATGGACCTATCCAAGGCACCATTGGAATCAGCAGCAGCGGCATCTCAAGCTCCAACAGTGGATCTGTTTCAATCATCTTTTTCATCTGCAATTCCATTTTTCAATGAGAATCAACTTACTCAAGCATCCCAACCTGCATCTATTGAATTTTTTGCGGATCTCTCTCAGAAGCCTTCTACTGTAAACTTAAATGAAAAGGCACTGGATTTAACTGTCCCTAAAAATGAAGGATGGGCAACTTTTGATATGCCTCAGAGCACCTCATCCACTGCACAAGTGGAAATTCCAGCTACTGTACCCTTAAGTACTGAATCTTTACAAGAAAGATTTGATCCCTTTTCCACCTCAAATGCAAACACACAATGGCCATCTTTTGATTTTTCTAGTGTGAGTATGCATTCTTCACTTACATCTAATTTATGGCATGATGGTGTGTGGAATAGTGAAGAACAAGTTTCCGCTATGTCAGCAAACACTCAAGTAAGTACGAGAATGTTTGGTCAATGGCTGGTTTTGGATTCTTATGAAGGAAATTTGTTTCCCTTGCTTTTTTTTTTTTCGTGGAGAAATTTCAAGATATTATAGAATATATTGAAACTTATTTAAGGTTTTGTATGTAGTGTCTGTTCAGAAATGAATAAGTTTATGGACACCTTTGCATTTGTTCCTGGTTGAATTGAAAGATCTCATGGAGTATATTAAAAACTTGTATAAGGTTTCATGTTTTGTTTGTACTTTGTATAGCCATGGAATGCATTTGAAGGTTCTGGTGGCCATCATCCTGTGGATGCCCTTGGTCAAGGATTACAATTGCACAATTTTCCCTCAGCTGATAATCAAATTTTGGGATTAAGAGACTCTGAGGTTGTTATACGAATCCTTAATTACCTTATGAGCTTTTAGAATTCACAAGCTCTCCTATTTTATTCACTCATCCACCTTTTCCTTTATAAAAAATCAGGGGTCCAAAAGTAACGACGATAAAGGCATTGTCCCTGTTGATGGATTTGAAAATCATGACATCCCATCGCATGTCAGTGATTCAGCATATCCACCATCCATGCTTCCTTCAATGGTGTGTTCTCTTAGGTTGATTAAAAATTTCTTATATTCAATAAAGTGATACGTTTTAAATAATTTTGGTCTTTAATATTCTTTCTTCTTTCAGGGAGACATTGAACCTATTGGAATGAAATGTAAATCAACTAATCCATTTGATTTTCCTCATGAATCTGATGTAGCTCACAACAATATGGTATGCCAAGAACAGTGAATAGCTAGCTGTTTGTTTAATATTTCTATTATTACCTCATTAAACTGGTTCCTAAATCATATTTCTGCAAAATTTTAACTCATTGGTTATAGTTCCTGGGATCTTTCTCTTCAAGGTTTCTAGCATGTGATTTTAACCATTTCAATCTGGCATTATAACTGGCAGCAGCCTTTCTATCTGATTCATTTTAATGTTCTGAATTGAAATTTCACTGCACAGCTCAAAAAATTTAAAGGGTTTTAGTTTATCCTTGTTGCATGGATTCTAATACTCTGGTGTTATGCCTATGGAAAAGATATAAATATGACAATTTGAATCATGGGATGTAGAAGACAGTGAGATTGTGACTTACCTTCAGTCACCTATTATATCTAACACGTCTGGTGTTTCAATTACAGTTTCTTGATATGAGCTCTTTGCAAGATGCACTGCCAGATGCCCTGTTTCCAACCTCCTTCCATAGTGGTATAGCTGAATCTTGGCTTCCCCAAAACACGGTGACCCCTTATATTTCCTCTTCTGGTGAAGGTAGTACTTGAAAACATCTAGTGAAAATTAAAACATTATTTGTCCAATAAAATATTTTCGTCTTACGTACTTCCATTTCTTTACTGTTTTGAATCATCCAGTTTGTTTTCTATATCACTCTAGTAAATGCAATTCAAATAATTGTTTTAGTGCAGTTTTCTTTCTGTAATGCTATTTTTTATGTGTTGATAATTTGATTTAGGTGGTTTGTCATTCATGGCTGTGCAATCACCAGGTTCTCAAATACAGTAAGTTGCACACATGATCGTTTCTCCTCTGCTTTTCTTTTTCCATCGTCTTTATTTTTGTATATGTTGCTTGAGAGCCATTGAAATTTATGGGTTTTTTCCTTTTGTATATCATTCTTTCTACCAAGACTGGAAACTTTTTGCATCTGTTTCTTAGCTGTAACTGTAATGTAGTGATATCATTGGTGCATAATCAATTCATCAAAATTACACTTACACTACGATACTCACAAGGGTGTCAGGCGAGTAAATGGTTGGTCTACAGGCTTGTGCATTAAACACCCTTGTGTAGATACGATTGGCCATTCAACAGTATATAGAATGAATTTCATATGGATATGAAAGGAAGAGGAAGTTGGCTGCTTGGTAGTCCACTCAATGAACATCTTTCATTGAGCAACATGTGTCTTCAAAGATTATTAGGTTAAATATGTTTTAAGTCTCTTAACTTTTAGTGAAAATTGAAATTAGTCTATCTTCGAAACTTTGGTTTAGTTTAATCTTTCAATTTTAGAAATACGTGAATTTAGTTCTGTTAACAAAACTTTGTTAAGTTGTTTGATGTTTCAAACATGTTTCATAATAGCATGAGTTTGTTTACATCATTTGACACATTTTCGCTTTAATGTTAGTTGATAAATGCTTTTGAAACGTCAAAAAAACTTAATAAAATTTGGTTGAAAGAACTAAATTTACGCACTTTTAAAGATGAGAGATCAAATTGGTCTAAAGTTTCGAATAGAAACTAATTCCAATTTTAACTTGATAAAAACATATTTAACCCAAGATTATTTATATCCAAAGTTTTATATATGGTTTTGATATTGGTTCATATATGGTTTTGATACAGTAGTATATTACAATGTGGTGTTTCTATGTCTTCTAATGTTGTCAAAAGTATTGTGTGTGTGTGTGTATTCAATGACTGAGTTGCAATTTACAGGAACATCCAGACACCAGAACCAGTTGCTTCGTTTGGGGGAAACCCTTTTGCATAGGATTATGCTGTTCCTTTCATATAGAAATTTATTGGTAGCCAGTAGTTGGGCGTGGAATCATTTAATGCTTTGTGGGAGCAAAAGTGGAGTAGTGCTTTCAATTATAGTTCCAGGTATTATTCGGCCCTGATCCAGCATTTGCAGTACTGGAATTGAGTGACATTAGATTTCTTGACGTTTATTTTTGTGATCTGGCTGGGATTGAACTTCACCAATTTAGCCACGATTGAGGGTATTCCACCTTTGTTCATAATTATAATATAATTGTAAGTATATGAGAGCTTCAGATGGACAACACCCAGCCAAATATATGTTTAATGAGGGTTACGTTTGTTTGTTTGTTTTTTTTTCTTGTTTAATCAGTGTTTATCTAATTAATTTATAGATGATAGATGATCAATCTATCATTTTTAAAATTATAATGATTTTCCCATTAACTTTCGAACGATTTTAAAATTCTAATTTTGAATGTTTGCAATTTGTTTTTAATGTTTTAAAATGTAATCTTTGAAATTTTTTTATGTTTATGAAAGAAAAGTTAATGCATAATGGAATTGAATATTTATTACATGGATCCAATAGGATTGAGTTTGTAATTAAATTTTAACCAACCAAACCACTCACTGTTCTTACTTGGTCATCCATTACCTTCAGCTTTCTTTTTTATGATATCAAAAAGGGGTGATATGAATTTATCTTGTTTGAACTGTTTCTCAATGGCTCCATTGCAGCTACTATCTGTAGTTTTACTCATTTGTTATGCCATATACAATTCCATGCTTTCACTCTAAGCCAACCCTTTATTTTTCATTATTTTGTTACTAGTTTATACAGCTGATTGGTTTTTAGCGTCAGAGAATAACTTTTATTCAAATTTGACGTTCTCATAATTCGTAAATTCATTTTGAGAAACTAGTATTCGGGACACTTAAATTTAAACGTTGTATCGACATTAAAAGCTCCAATTAGTAGATATGGAAACAATATATTTCAACATTCGAAAATCCTATATTAAGAATAAATTAATTTTAAGGAACACTAAGTATTGTTTTCTTTTGTATGAAATCAAGAAATATATTTGTCAAAATATCCTGTCTTGGATATGAATATGAAATTAAATATAAGTGAAGTTATAATTGTGTAAAAATTCAATAATTATGTTATCAAATGCAATAGTCATATTCCAAGACCTATATAAAGGACAAAGATGTTAGTCTTTCTTAGACATAAAAAATAACAGATTAAGAATTACAGAGATATAGAGTGTTTTAACTTTGGATGTGATTTTGTGAATAAGTATTAAACTTGTCTGAAATCATCACTCTCTCAAATCATCGACCTGCAAAGAGTGTTGTTTGTTATATCCTTTGAGAATTATTTTCTTTATCTTTTATCTTATGTGTTTGTAGTCAAGAGTGACAATTAAGAAAACTTTAATTCTGAAGTCTAGGGAAAAGATTTAAAAAAGATAAGAGTGCTTTTGTAATTGCCTTTTAATTAATTTTCTTATAGAATTAAATGTAGTCTAAGAGTTGCAAGTGAATCAATATAATTTTTTTTTCTTTTCTATTAGAGAATCTATCGATTTCTAAGAACATTCTTGTGGTTATAATGAACTTTCTTTTCTAGATTCAACTTATTACTGCAGTGATATCAAAATTAACCTGATCAATTAAAACAATCTTGGGATAAATATTTTAACAGGATAAGAGACATGATCCATAACAAGATTCATGGAGTTTGAAAATCATGTGCCTATGTTTTAATGCTTAATATGACTACTAGAAGCAGAGGATGCTTGATTTCTTGTGTCACATAGATCTATTGGATGTGGTAGAGAAAGACAACCATATTCTACTAGATGAAAATTGTTCAAACTATTGTGTGTTTGATGAATCTATCATCTCTCTTGAAGGATTTGAAGATTGAATTTGTTCATGAAGACTAAAATACGTTTAGGTTATGTTCGTTGATTAGGATTTGTTGTAAGTTTTTCTTTCATGTTTTGATTTTATAATTATAAATGTTTTCAAAATGTATTAGAGTTTGTCTTTCATGTTTTGATTAAAAGATGTTTTAATATGTTAAAATTTTCTTATAGAGTATAGAATGACTGAAAAAGGCCTTTTGACCGATTAGAATCACTTTTAACCATGAACAGCGATGAGCTTTTCGTTTTATTTTGTTAAAACGATTTTTGAATAAATTAAAATTTCTTAAGCGCTATAAAGACTTTGAATTCTTTTGTTTTAATTTGTTAAAATAGCGAACTAATAAATAAATATTACATGTGAAATTAATATATTAAAATTCAATTTAAATCCATTAAAAATAGTTTAATATTTGATTTACTCTTTCATTTCAAAATCAATTTTACATGAAATAAAAACACGAGTTTTTGAAATCGTTTTTTATTATTGAGAGAGATGGTTCAAATTGAGCTTAAAACTTGAAGTTTTCTCTTTGGAAAAATATGGGATCAATATCATGTTTAGAACTTCTTCATTGTGCTTATCTTGTTTCAAGTGATTTTGTTTTCATTTTCTGTATTTATTTGAGTTCTTAACTTGTCTTTAGATAGGATTTCTAAATTTAGTGTAGTAAGAGAGTCTTATTAGGTATGAAAACCAATCTTGTAGGGTCCAACATCTTTTTCTCTTTCTTTAGCGTTCAGTTCTTGATATTATTATGTATATTAATTAAAGTTGAATCCCACAATTAACTGGTTTAATAAAATTATCATTTTGAATTGTATGAAAATTTGAGATAGTTCAATTTAAGTCCCTCTTTTGAACTCAAGCCTTTAGATGTTTTTATAAAATCAACATATTTTTTCTTGATTATTCAGTCTATTGATCTTCCTCTTTTTTTGTCACTATATATTGTCATGGTTTCTTCCTTTTTTTTTTCTGATTGTGATAGGTGGTGTACCTACACTTTCATGTTCAATTCAGTAAGATGTGGTGAGAGGTTAATAAAAAAGTAAAATAGAAGTTTAATATTATTTTTATTTCAATATTTATAGCAATGATTCAATATTTTTCTATTTACTTTTTACTTATTGTGCTATTTAAAAAGATTCAATAATTATTTTTGTTATATTACGTTAACCTTATTGTAAGACCCATTAAAATTTGTCTTACATTCTAATGCCCTAAAGTAAAGGGCTACCCCTTGTAATTGAGCCTAGTGCTAGCCCAAGTGTTATAACCGAACTCCAAGTCTGCCCTAATTCACTTTGCTGCTCATACTCAGAAAATCCTAAGAGCCATAGCCGTCTCCCGCTCGGTTAGGGTTTGGTGCTACTATGGTCAAGCGAGCTCGAACCAGTGTCTCTCTCCTCACGTAAGTATTCCCTCCACAGTGTTTGTAACTCTTGCTACTGTTACTCTGTGTAGCTCATGCCTCTACTGCCATTCTTTTTCCAGTTCGTTAAGTCACCCCAAAGCTAGTATCGGAGCTATGATGCTAATCCAGTTTGGTCTAGGAGTCTTCTGCCAAACCCTTCCAGGTAAGGGAACCCTCCTAAATGTCTGAGATGTTTGTGGTTGTTTGGTGTTGGTCTTGCGATTGATTTGCGTGTTGAGTATTGTCATGTATGTATAAAATAGTTGGATCACTGTTTGGTATGTCATATTGTCTGCTGCAGGAGAAAATAGTGGCGATAACTGTTAAACTCACCCAAGCGGGCATGTCTCGCCTAGGCAAAATTAACAGGGGTTCGCCTAAGTATTTTTCCATGAATGGTCGCCCAGGCGACCCACTGTACTTTTTGAGCGAGCGAATGTCTCGCTTAGGCGAGGAGGGTCTCGCCAGCGAGAACGCGTGCAAGGTCCCTATACTGGAAGTCGAGCTCTCGCCTAGGCAAAGGGAGCTCGCTTGAGCGAGGGTTCTCCTTGCCTGGGCGAGACTCTTCTGCCTGAGCGAGATGTTGGGCGAGAAGGTGGTTGGCCTTGATGTTTTCCTTGATTTCAAAAGTGGACAACATGCTTGTATGAGTATTACCTTTAATATTATGAACTGAATGGCCTTTATGAATGAGGTGGGGTATGAGTTGTGATTTGTGAGTTTTAACATGATGTGAGCATGATAATTGTATGAGATGATTCATGAAATTGAAATGATGAGTGTGGTATGAGTTCGACATGAGACATGAAAGGGTTGGTATCAATGTGGCATGGTAATGATATGAGACGGAGCTCCATATTCTGGGTTTGAGAATAATGAGTTGGCATGGTTTGGTTGGGAATACGAAAGAGGTGAATTATGAGAAACTATATGAGATGTATATGTATATATTTGTGTGTATGCATGCTGAATCTGTTTGATTGATTAAGAAAGTTTGGTCCAAGTCAGTGCGTAATTCCTTGGGATCTCTAGGTGAGATTCCCAGGGTCATGCTTTAGTGGTCGGGACGTAATTCCATGGCCCCTATTAGTGGGTGTCCATGGTGGTGCCCCATCTGTATAACTAGGTAAGGATTCAAGGTAAGGTTGCATCCTGACACTCTAAGGAGTCAGTTAGTCTCACCTAGAGCGGATTGACTCCTGTGGTGAGAGTAGCAGAAGGTCCGAAATTCATTAAGGGCTAACCTTGTGGTGAGGGAAAATTGATTCATTATAACACTTGTAACACATAGCTCGGGGGTGAGCAGAGGTATCCACCACAAGTGCAAGCATCCGCTGAATCCGACCAAGTTATATGTATCCGGATGAGTCGAGTCGAGTCGTAGTGTATTGCTTGGAAGGTCGTAACATGCTTGTGTGATGTATGTATAGTGGACTGTGAATATGTATCTGACTTCATTGATGAAATGATTTTGGCTCTAGCTTACCCTTTGCTTGTTTGATTGTCTCGTGTGTGGTTCTTCTCTTTTGCGATGATCATCAAATTATTGATGTGAGCAGAAGCGAGAGGTTCTCGCGGTCAACAGGGGAATGGTGACTCCGCTGTGTAGCCCGCCTTGGCTGGATCCTGATCCATGATCTTTCTTTTAGGGCCACGGCCCATGTAGCATCTGTCATTTACATTTCAGTTTGATTTCTGTAGAATATTTTATATCTGTTTCCTTTAGCACCGTTACGCATTTTGGTTGGTTGTATGAAATTACTTTTAAACTCCGGAACTGCACCAAGATATTATTCTAGTGTGACGCTTCTTTTAATTACGCTATTAATTAAATGGGGTGTTACACTTATTCTTTTCACTTTGTTTTTAAATCGGACAATAAACACGAAAAAAAATGGATGATTACATTAGCAATTTTCAGTTTATCATCTTCTGAACAATGTTGTTGACTCTCATTCAACGAAGAAAATCATATTGAAAATTTTTTAAAAAATATATAAGAACCAAATCGAGTTAATAAATTTTTTAAATAATGATTAATTTTAATGATTAAAAATATCTTTAAAGACCAATTTTATAATTAGAAACCAACTTTTTTTAATAACTAAAACTTTGATAATTAATATAAGTTATCAATTTAGAGTCAATTATAACTTTTTGAAATTATTATAGTTGCCAAAAAAATTTAATTTATAAATTGATATCTAAATTATTGATTATAATTATTAATTAGTTTTTATCATTAAAATTTATCATTATTCAATTAAGTATTTTATTATAATGATTGTATCAAATATAATAATTCATTGAATAATTAATGTGTAAAAGGAGTGAGTAATTATATTACCATACGTCAACTCATCGTCTTTTAAATGATGACAAGGAAGAAACTATATTGAATCTTATAAAAAATATATTAAATCATACAAAGTAAAAAATAAAAAATAAATAGAGAAAAAATATTAATATATTGTAAATTTAAAATAATTTCTTCATAAATTTATTCAAAGATTTATTTGTATTTATATATAGAGTATATCTTTTGTCCATGATCATTATTCTTATTTTACTCTTTACAATAAATTATTTATTTATTTTTTATTAAAAAAAACAAATATTTTTACATTTATACTTGTATGTAAGAAAAATTCTCTCTTTTGTACTCACAATTATTATTCCTATGTTGCCCATTACAATCAATTATTTATTAATTTTTTTTAAATAACATATTTTTAGATATTTTCTATAAAATTGTTTTAACAGTTATTTTTATGGTTTAATTATACTCTTGGTCTCCATTTAGGTAACAAAATATCGATTTGATCCCTCTATTTTTTCTTATCTCAATTTGGTCCTCCTTTCTGTTAGGGGTATAGTACCATTGTTAAAGGGGGTGTTACGTGTCAATTCCTGAATTTTTTGAATTTTTTATTTTTGATATTTAAAAAAAATTGTCATGTTTCACACTAACATCGTGTATTTTAATTTTTGTCTCAATTTGGTCCCAATTTTTGTAAAAATGAAACAATTTTGTCCTTCTCCAAATTAAAACCAACTTTAATTTCTATATAAATATATTTCTATCCAAAATTGATATTTCAAGTAAATATTTTTAACAAAATTAAGTTTATTTAAATTTATATTTTACATTGAATGTTATTTAAAATGTTTTAAAGTTGTTAATAGAAAATAATGTTAATAGAAAAAAATTCATAAATTATATTGATATTTTATTACATCATACATTAATATTGTTTTTTTATTTGAATTTATATTTCAAATAATTGTATATTTTTAAAATGTGTAAAGTTCAATAATTTCTATCTAAATGTTTGAGTTGGTGTAAAAATAACAATTATAAAAATTTTAAAAATAATTTTAACTAGTTTATGTAACAATAAAAAACAAGTAAATTTAAAATTTGAAAAAAACTTTAAGCAAAGTTGAATGTGAAACACAAATTTAAATAAACTTAGATATGTTAAAAATATATAATAAAAATATCAATTTGAATAAAAATATTTGTATAACATTTATATACAAATTAATTTTTATTTCAATTTGGAGAGGGACGGAATTGCATAATTTTTACAAAAATTGGGATTAAATTGAGACAAATTAAAATACAGGGACCAAATTGAGAATAAAGAAATGACATTTGGCATGATAGTGACACATGATATTGCTATTGTCATATCACTTTGTCACTGCCACGTGGCACGTATAAAAAATAAATTCAAAAAATTCAGAAACTGACACGTACTCCTTTAATGTTGTTAGTGTACCACTAACGGAAATGACGACTTGATTGTATCAAAATTTCCAAGATATGGACCAAATTGAGATAAAAAAATAGATGGACCAAATTAATATTTTGTTATGAAAATGAGAACCAAAAGCATAATTAAACCTATCTTTTTTTATTCATCAACAATTGTTTACTCTTATTTTATCCATTCATTTCATTTTGTTCTTAATAAATATAAATTTACTAATAATATTATAATATCATACATATTAAAAAAAAAAATACCGTACACATACGTAACAGAATATGTATTTACACTAATAAATATAATTTGAATTCGAAGAGTCTTATAGTTGTATATTTGATAACTTTAAAAACTAAGACTAAAACGTAAATAATAAACAACTGCCTCATTAAATATTGACAGTTTCTTGTCAAAATCCTCCAAAATTTACTCATAGAAGTAACTGACTGTTAAAAATAAACCGATTATTCTTAAACATACTCAAGCATAAGTTAACTTTTATCATTTAACTTCCATAGTAGAAACCATACTTACTTCTATAAAGATCATTACATACATAGTACGTATATAGGGAAAAAAAAAATCAAATCATCATAGTGGAAAGTGAATACAATATGGTTGTTAGATTTTGTTGAATGCTTAATAAGACCATACCAAGTTAGAATGATTCTTAGGTTTTGTTGATTGCTAGGTACAACAAATCAATAAATTTTTACATTCACTTTTCATAAAAGTTAATTTTTTTTAAAGATCACGTTATTTCTAAAGATGGGTTGTTAAGTAATTGGTGGAGTGTAAAAAAAAATCATTTTTTTTTTCTGTGTGAATGTTGAAGAAAGTTGTTTCTTAATGGAAGTGAAAAGAATACAAAGTTTGGCTTTGAAGCAGCTGAAGGAGGTTCCACCAGAGTTCATCCGTTCACCCAATGAAAGGCCAGAGAACACGAAAGCCATAGAAGGTGTAACTGTGCCACTAATCTCACTATCTCACCCACACAATCTTTTAGTGAAGGAAATATCTGAAGCTGCTTCTGAATGGGGATTTTTTCAAATAACTCATCACAATATATCACAAACATTGATCCAAAGTTTGAGAGAGGTTGGTGAAGAGTTTTTTGGCCTCCCTCAAGAAGAGAAAGAAGGTTATGCAAATGACCCTTCCAATGGTAAGTTTGATGGCTATGGCACAAAAATGACCAAAAACCTTGAAGAAAAGATGGAGTGGCTTGATTATTTTTTTCATCTCATCTCTCCTCCTTCTAAGCTCAACTATCACATGTGGCCTAAACACCCTTCTTCCTACAGGTGTGTCTATCATCCAAACATATTGAAAGTGATTAAAATTCTACATTGACAAATTACAGCATGTAATTACTTTATAAGGAATTATGTGTGTGATAGGGAAGTGACAGAAAATTACAGCAAGGAGATGTTAAGGGTAACAGAGAAGGTTCTGGAGGTTCTATCAGAAGGGTTAGGGTTGGAGAAGAAGAGTTTGAAGTCTCAGTTAGGAGGTGAATTGATAGAACTTGAAATGAAGATAAATATGTATCCACCATGTCCACAACCAGATTTGGCTTTGGGTGTTGAGCCTCACACCGACATGAGTGCCCTTACCCTACTTCTCCCTAATGAAGTTCCAGGTCTGCAAGTTTGGAAGGACAATAACTGGGTTGCAGTCAATTACTTGCAAGATGCACTCATGGTTCTTGTTGGTGATCAACTAGAGGTAATGTTTATGAAAATTTGGATTCTATTCATGATTTTGGTTTTGATTTTGTGTTGTTTTACTTTGGTGATAGGTGTTAAGTAACGGAAAATATAAGAGTGTTGTGCATAGAAGCGTGGTGAATAAGGAACGAATGCGCATGTCATGGGCAGTGTTTGTTGTGCCTCCACATGAGGCAGTGATAGGACCCATTTCTTCTCTCATAAATCATCACAATCCACCAAAGTTTTCCACAAAAACCTTTGCTGAATATCGCTATCGTAAGTTCAATAAGCTTCCCCAGTAATAAGAGACCACCATGTATGGAGAAGGACTTATCAATCCAATTTTAGGAATGAAGCAGTAAGAGACCCGTGCATACGTGTTTTTTTCATTTTATATTTTATAATTTTTAAAACTGATTTTATTTTGTTATATATAAATCAATGATTTGAATATTATTATTACTGGTTTAATTATATATAATAATTAATTTATTATTTAAATATATTATTGATTTAATTAATTATAACAATTTGTAATAATAGTTTTTAATAATAATATTAATAATAATATTATTATATTAAAATTAAATACATATGTACGGATCGTTGTTAAAGTATAAGATGTAGATATATTATGTAATATGATCTCGTATAAATTAAATACAACATAAAATTGATGTTAAATTTTTTGAATAGAAACACATTTAGATATAAACACTTTTATGTTATATTAAAATGAAATGCATATACACAAATAATTATTTAAGTAAAATGTAAGTATATGGTGTTATATGTAAGTAAAATGTGTATTAATAGACTCGTATAACTTGCACATGGACAAACTTGTACAATGTATATTGTTAAGCTTGTCTTATCAGTATATCAACGTATTTGTCCATGTTTTGTTGTTAATTTTTCTAATTAGTATATGGACAAACTCATCTAATGAGTATTCCTAAACTTATCTAATGAATGTGTGGAATGGTTTGTCTAATGTTTTTGGCTATATTTGTTTAGTGATTGTATGAATAGATTCATATAATGTATATATTAAATTTGTCTAATCAGTGCATCGACAAACTCATTTAATATTTTTTGTTATACTCGTTTAATCAGTGTGTATTCCTTAGATCGTCTAATCAATGTATGAAATGATTTGATTTATCTAATACTTTTTTATACTCATTTAATTAATGATTGGACAAACTTGTTGATTGTGTATTGTTAGAGTTGTCTAATGATTTTTGTTATATTCGTTTAACTAATGTATGGATAGACTCGTCTAATGTGTATAATGTTAGACTCGTCTAATGTTTTTTTGTTGTATTTGTTAGTAGTATATTTCAAAATAATTAATTTGTTAGTTTTAATTTTTGTATTGATCTTACTAAAGTTGTAAGCTTTATATTTTGAAGTTGAAAATGATAAAAGTAAATTTAAAAAAAATATTTATTTACTTATTTTAAAATTAAAATGACTTATAACCCAACATTTAACATAATAAATATGGATAGTTAAGTGAATTTTTTAGTATCTTCTTTTTCTTATATTATAATAGATAATAATGAATAATAGATAATAAATTATAATAGATAATAAATTATAATAGATAATAGATAGTAAATGATAGATAATATATTTTATGAAAATAATTTTAGTATGTTTATGTATATTATGTATCATATGTTTTGTTTTGTTTTAGTTTCGTAAAAGAAATCTTTAACTTTAATTATACAATAAGTTTAATAAAAAAGTGTTATACTTATAAATTAAAACCAATATTTGGACACTTGTCAACAAAAAATATAGACAATAAAATAAATTCAAAAATGTTAATTATGTATTTATTTTAGATTTAAATGACTCAAAAATTAATATTTGAAACAATTGACACAAAAATAAAAAAAGTAAACTTCTTGTGAATACTAAAATAAATTTTAAAAATTAACTATTTAATTATTTTAAAGTTAAAATAACTTAAAAACTAATATTTGAAACATTTGTTAATCAAATAAATATGAGTAATTAAATAAATTCTAACTATTTATTTATTTATTTTAAAATTTTCTAGTATCTTTTCTTTTTATATTATAATAGATAATAAGTAATTTAAAAATTTATTTAAAAATTAAAATAACTTAAAAAAATCAATTGATATTTATCAACAAAATAAATATGAATTATTAATTAAAATTTTTAATATTTTTTTATATTATAATAGATAATAGATTATTGATATATAATTTCACAAAAATTATGTAATTTAATTTTTTTTTCTTTTTAGTTTGATTTTTCTTAATGCAGACATCAAATTGAAATTGTAAAAATTTATCAAATATTTATTAAAAGAAAAAAATAATATTAATGTACAATTATTTTAAAAAATATATATTATTTTTATTTTTATTTCAAAAATTTAAAATACTTTTAATTGTCCCTTTCAAAGGTAATTACATACTAAAATTAATTAATTTTTCCTATGACAATTCAATACTTGTCCTGAGTGTTTACTCTTTTTCTTTTATTATATAAAAAGAACTAATTACCGTTAGTAATAATTTTATATATGTGTATATATATGTTTTTTGTGTTGGTTCTCTTGTTTCCCTGTGTCACAACAAGTTCAATTTCCTGTGTGAGAGTTCTCTCTCACTACTGTCACTACTCCCCGCTAACCCTAAATTCCCAAATTTTCGACCATGGCAAAGAAGCCGAAGCAGCGCCCTCCACCCGTGGAAAATCCTCCAACTGCTTCCTCCTCCGAATCCGAGGAAGATGATGACCGAAGGCATTCTTCTCAACCGCATGCAGCACCACCACCAACACCAGCACCAGCAGCACAGGTTTCTTCCTCTGAAGAGGAAGACGATTCTTCCGAAGAAGAAGACCAAGACGAGAAGCAACGTTCCACTCTCCCTGCTTCTGCAAACGCTCCCTCCATTCCTCACCCCAAATCCTCCTCTTCTGAATCCGAATCCGAATCCGACACTGACTCCCAACCTGCTCAGGTCAAACCCAAATCCAAGCCCAAGCCCGCGGACCAGCCCCAGCCCCAGCCCAAGGTCCAAGCCCAGCGTTCCTCCACGCCGGTGAAGCCGGGATCCAAGCGCCCCGCCGACGTAACAGAGCCGAAACGCGCGAAAAAGAAAGCAACCGAGGCTCCTTCTCCCTCCTTTGCTAACGAGGGGACGGAGGAGGACGGGAAGAAGGCCGGCGGGCAAGCGAAGGTGTTGTTCCAGAGGATCTGGAGCGAAGAAGACGAGCTCGGCATTCTTAAGGGCATACTTGAGTTCATCTCAAAGACTGGGCAAGAGCCTTACAGGTATGCCGACGCTTTCCACAACTTCATTAAGAAGTCACTCCACGTTGAGGTTTCCAGCCATCAGCTGAAGGAGAAGATTCGACGGATGAAGAAGAGGTTCCTCACTCATGCGGCCAGAGAGAAGAATGGGAAGGAGCCTCGGTTGTTCAAACCTCACCACAAGACCTTGTTTGAATTCTCCAAGAAGATTTGGGGTGAATGGCCCAACGGGCTGGTGGAAAAGTCCAAGCCTCTTGCCAAATACGTTACCAAGACTCCAAAGAAGGAATCTGCCACCACGGGTGTGGCAAAACCCAACGCCAAAGCGCCGTCACAGCCATCACCGTCGCTGCTGGCTTTGCCGGCGCCGGAAAATAGTGATAGTGGTGACGTGAGTTTGCTCTACAGCAATATTTCTTGTTTTAAAGAGCTGGATGAGGATGAGATGAAGAGAGGACTTACTTTGATTGGAGAATCCAAGAGGAAGGACTTGGAGAGAAGGTGGAAAGTGCTGCAATATTCTGAGATGGAACTTCTTGCGAATCGCTCTCTACTGATTGGGGAACAGATTAAGTTGGTATCTGAAGCCCTACAGTCATCCAACAATTAGGATTCATTGTGTTAGGTACGTTTATTGGTCCTTTTGGTACTCTATGTATCATACCTTTTGTGGATTATTGATATTTTGGTTCTGTGGTATAGTCTCTTTTGCTAAGTGTTCTGAAAACTTTCTTCATAGTCCATTGCGTCTTCTCTCTAACTCCAAACTACACACATTTACCGTTTTTATCGCTGGGTCTGTTTGTTTGTGCTTAAATACAAAAAAAAGAGAAAGCGGGAAATTGCTTTTGTTTTTTGAAAACAAGTTTAGCCCAATATGTAAAAAATTGCTGATAAGTGATTATGCTATTAAAGAATATTTCTTTATATAAAGTTTGAACAAATAGACCAAACTACCTTGCACGAAATGCAGTACTGATCTGATTTAGTAAGTTTGTGGTCCTGATTAATTGTGCATGGAGGGTTTTGTTATAATCTTTGATCTTGCTGTCTGAGGCCATTTCATGCACCTGTTATCGTAGGCTCTTTTAATTCTAGCAAAGCAACAAGTAATAACTTTTGTTAACTCTGTGATGGAGAATATGTGGTGCCAGTGCTGACATTATTTTCAATTAGGCAAAACTGTAGCTGTTAAATGTTTGGGTTTGCAATTTGGGATGGCAGGAACATTCATTGTCATTCAGGCTTGGATGGGGATCATGGAATGAAGTGTTTTGTGTTGACTGTCTAACGCAATGTCATACAAATTTGCCTTTGCTCCTTTGGTACTTGTCTTTCAAAGGTGCATTTTATTTTGTGATACTTCTAAAATTGCTAATGCATATATGCTCTTTACAAAGTGTAGTTTTCTGCTCATGATCTCTTGGACAGATCATATTAACCTCCTTGATATTTGTTTAAATGTCACTAACGAGCCTCTTTATTTTTCTTAACCTCCCCTCAATACTATATAGCTACTAGTTGAAGAAGAAAAAGGGAAGAATCAAACTTCTCTTCAGGTTATTTGTTTTTTTTTTATCTCTTTTTTACAACTTCTCTTGCAATCATTCAGAAAGATGTTAGTTAGTTAGGAAAGTTCATCACTCCTCCCCCAAGGCATTGATGCTCCAAACAAGGTAGATGATTCCAGAATCCAACGTTCTGACTGTTGAAATTCACTTATTTTTTTCTCTGATGGAAGCAAATCAAGCTTTAGTACACCTCTATTGTCATTATTTCCAGTTCACAACATTTGGTTTAATGAGTCTTTTCGAGACATTATTCTCCGTTTTAGGTTTGCTGAAAGCATCTTTTCATAGCTACGAGCCTTAACAGCAACAACTTGGTTTTTGAACATTTTTAACCCTAGTGTTGATCATAAAGTAGTATAATTTAATGATTCGTTTTGGATGAATTTGAATTGACTATCATCTGAACTTGCAGATATTTTGAAAGCAAGTGAAGGTGGTAAATGAAGTTATTGCCGTTTTGGAACAAACATCACTATTTATCCTTGCTTTATTATTATTTTTTTTTTTTGCGTGTAGCTCTGTAAAACATTGTTTTCTTTTTGTGACTCCTTCCCTTTGTAAAGAGGTTCAATAGTGTTCTGTCTTTTGGAAATGAACTAAGTGGTATGCCCAAAGCAAGATCAATGCAAGGTCAATGTCAAGTTTTTCTATATTATAAAATCATTCAAGGTGTCCTTGTAACTAATATACTGAGTGCCTTCCTTTACGAAAATTTTCTCTTTAGATTTTAACTGTTTTTCTAAATTTCGTGCTTTGTTTTCTATTGTTGCCCTCTTACCCTTCAGCTACTATATGTAGGCAAAAAAAAAATCATAATATGGGTTAAGAAATAAATTGGATTGAAACTAAATTTAAATCTGTATTTTCTAAAAAAGGGTTAGATTGAGTTTTTATAGATTCTAATTAAATAATTGGATAAGAATCGAAATATATTTTTCTATAAGAAAATAGTCAATTTTTATGAAATTGACTTGCTGTTGATTTTAAAATTAGGTATATCTTTTAAAATTTATTTGTAAATTAAAAATAATTGGAAATTAGGATAATAAATATGTTTACTAGAGGTGAAATTTGATTCAATGTAGTAATAGATACCCTCAGATAAATAAATGTAACTTATTCAAATATATATTAATTAAGAATATAAAAAATATTGTAATGTCATCTTTTTTAAAGATAAAATTATAAATATCAATAAAAGTATAATAAAAGTATGCATATAAACTACCGTTATCATATTATATTTCTTTGAGTTAAGGCGGGAATAAGAAAAGGATAAAATATGTTAGAGTTTTACTTCATGTTTTTATTTTCCAAATCTTAATAAGTGTATAATATTTCTTTTCCTAGAAGGAACATACACAAAAGATGTTAGGGGCAAACCTTAATTATTGTGCTGTCTAGAAAAAAAAAAAAAAATAATATTATAAGAAAAAATAAAAAATTATAAATTTAAAAAAAAAAAAAAAAAATATATATATATATATATATATATATATATATATTAATTTTAAGAGTGTATTTGGATTGAAAGATAAATTTAAAGGAATGTAAATGAGTAAATTTAAAAGTAAAAAGATATGATGTGAGGTTTTGGGGATCATAGGAGAGATAAAGAGAAATGAAAAAAAATATATAAAAAATTTTAAAAAAATTGATTGATGTGTATTTTATTTAATATACTACTATCGTTAATTATAAAACTTAATAGAATTAATTTATTATTATTATTATTATATTATATACATACTTTCCCATAAGGAAAGCTAAAAAAAAAAATATCACATCCCATTCTGCTTTGTTTTTCGGACTTCAAATTTAAATCAGTGCTCCCCCTATTTTTCGTATTTGAACCAAACAAGGACTAAGTTCACATATGTAAATTTATGTAAAAATGATATTTTTAATTTTACTTTTATTTAATTCTATATTTTAAGAGTCTACTACGCCCACTTTTTTTTTTCTTAAATGTTACTATTACTCTATTTGTTTCTCGTATCTGAGTACTTTTTCTAGTAGATTTTACTGTATCTCATAAATACGGAAGTAGTATATGATGTCTTGCTTTCAAAAAAATCTTCCAAACTTTTTAAGTGGGACAATTTTTTTTGAGTCACTTCCACCTTAATGATTTTCCTCACTTGATTCTTCTTGCTATACAATTATTTTTTAGTGTTATTCCTTTCTTTCTTTTATCATTAAATTTTTGGCCAACATGTCTATTTATTTCTAGTTCTTGATATCTCATCTTGCAAACACAAATTCCTTTGATTTGAATATTGCAATAATACTTGGTTTCCAAGATCTATGAAGTATCCTCCTTCTTAAAATCTTTACAAGTTCAATAAGATTATTTATAACGTGGATAAACCTTTTCCACACATCTAAAATAGTCTCGCTTTGTTGCAAACGAAAAATATCATATTCTTGCACTAAAGTAGGTTTCTTATTCTTTTAATATCATTTTTGTCTTCATGAGCAACTTCCAAGACATTCTATATTTCCTTGAAACTCCTACATTGATAAACACGAAAAAATTCATCGATCCGAGAACAATCATAAAATTTAAAATAATAACTTTTTGACAACTAAATTTTAACAATTTTTTTATAATATTTTTCTAAATGATTTTGAAATAAAAAAATAAAAAATAAAATAAAAATCTAGTTAGAAAATCTCACCTTAGATTATAAATCTAAGATCAAGTTGTCAAAATCTAATTTTTAAAAAATCATTTTTTTAGAATTTATGCATTAAAATATATAAGTCATTAACAATGCCATCCCAAATGTCTTCATCAATAGATTTGGATTCTTCATTTTCACTTTTCAAAATTGGTAATAACCCCTCTCCCAGGTGGTGTGTTAATAGATATACCTTCAGCAAAAGACAATTTATTCCAAGCTATTTTCTTGAAAAAAGATTTGAAACTTTGATAAGTTTCAAGGTCATGAAATAACCCTCATTCTCAGTTGTTAACATTCACCACAGGGAACTTGGTTTGAGTTCAATAATACAAGAAATTTATGTTCAGGAAGATAAAGAAGTATCATATACAAAACTTGCATAACTTTACACCATGATTCTAAACTTTTATGTTTTGTTTGAATCAGAATAGGTGGAAAGAAAAAAAAGAGGATAGATAATGTAAAATGAGATTGTTTGAAATGAGAAAGCGAATGGATTTGAGTAAAAGATTTGTAGTAGAAATTATTGATGTGACTTAAAAAAATAAATTAAAAATATGTAATTATGTTATATAATGAAATACTAATATGGTCTTTGTTGTATTTTATTCAAAGTAAAAATAAATAAAATTTGAATAATAAATAGTTATAAAGTGAGAAGTTTATGTAATGCAAAAAATGTAAGGCCCACTTATATTATATGTCCTTATTTTAAAAGGAAGGCTCCAATCAGTTAGGCCTAGGATTGGCCCATAGGGAGTCAAAGACTCTAATCTGTCGTAATCCATTCATTCTTCTTATTTTCAGAAAAACAATTTCCCTTATTCTCTCTCAGAACAGTGGCTAAGCTCTGCTAGGGTTTCACTTCTGCTTTCCGTTGAGCTAGAAGAACTTTGTTTCTTCCACGTAAGTTAATCTCCCAACTGATATTCCCTTTGTTCTAGTTCGTTGCCTTGGCTCCAACTGAGGTTTCCCTTATTGATCTAGTTTCCTTTCTGTTCCACTAATTTCTAGCTCACTAAGCTACTCTCAGAGCTGTTGTGCTCATTGTTGTTGGATGCCAATTTGAACAGAGTTAGAGAGCAACTTGGGTCAGACGAGGCAAAGGTTTTGCTTTGGGTAACGATGATTTACTGAGATTCCAGGGTAGGGTGTGTATACCAGATGATGCTGAGGTGAAGAGGTTGATCCTTGAGGAAGGGCACAAAAGTTGTCTTAGTCTCCCTTGATCACCAATAGCCACCCTTGAATTCCCTCAATTCCGCCTCCAAACTCCCTCACGTCAGACCCCTCTCACTCACCTTTGTCCCTCCTTGGCCGTACTGATTCCAATGGTTTCTGTTAACCTTTCCAATTCCATCTAAAGTTACCATTAGCAAAAATAAAAATAAGCATAAGTTCCATTTAGAATTTCCAAGGTTTGAACCCATGACCCCTTTGTTACCACTCAAGTGCATAATCAATTCAACCAATTATGTTTCATGCTAACAATCATAATTCAGGCATCATATCATAACAGAACATGTTTTCATAGATTGAAATAATAAAACAATAACATAAAAAGTAGCATACATAGGACTCGAACCCAAGTCCTCTCCCACAACCAAAGTACTCTCAACCACATGAGGTAGTACTTTTTCACATCATACCAACCATAATTTAATGTCATAATTATTTCCCCTCCCGCCTTTATTAATTAAATAATTATTTAATTAATTAAATTCTACGGGTCTTACAGAGAACGTGCGTATTAGATCATTTGGGTGCTTGGGATGAGGTCCTACCTTTGATAGAGTACACCTACAACAACAGTTTTCATGCGAGCTGTAAGACCCGTAGAATTTAATTAATTAAATAAATAATTAATTAATAAATGCGGGAGGGGAAATAATTATGACATAAAATTATGGTTGATATGACGTAGAAAAGTACTAGCTCATGTGGTTGAGAGTACTTTGATTGTGTGAGAGGACTTGGGTTCGAGTCCTATGTATGCTAACTTTTGTGTTATTGTTTTATTATTTAAATCTATGAAAACATGTTCTGGTATGTTATGATGATTGAATTGTGATCTCTAGCATGAAATATGAATTGGTTAAATGGTTTGATATTGAATTGACGATTGCATGGTTATGGGTTCAAGCCTTGGAGAACTTACATTAAACTTTATTTTTGGCATTTTTGGCTTTGACTTAAATATGGAAAGGTGGAAAGGAAACCCTAGTGGTATGGAAGCTGAGGGGTGGCTAGAAAATTGCCTTAAGGAGTTGGTGAATGACATTAAACACCACTAAATAATAAATTTTCGTTCTAGGGCATTTAGTTAGTTTTTAGGCACACTTTAAAAGGTAAAACTAGGTTAATAGCTAAGGTTTTGCAAGCTGGAAAACATACCCAGAGAGAGAGCACGAAAATATGAGAGCTTGTGAGGTTGAGAGGGATTTTTAGGGACTCAATTGTGAGAAGGCTAAGGGAACCATTGGCGTAGGGAGGAATTTCGATCATCAAGCTTAAGCGAAGGAATACCAGATTAGGGGAGCTGGACTCCGTAATTTTTATGCGTATGATTAATAATGTGTATCTGTATGGTATATTGGTTGTTTGTGCACTGTTAAATCCTTTATAATTCTGCCTTTCTGGAATTTTCCAGAAACCGCCTGGTGGGTGATGAACCACCGCCATGCGACTCATGCAATTTCATGTGTTCTGGGTTCTTGGAAGAGGAACCGCCTGGCGGCACACTCCTGGCCGCCAGGCGACGCAAAGCGTCTTAGCTATTCTCTGGGTTTGCTGATGAAGCGCCTGGCGGGACTGGTTGAACCGCTAGGCGGCGCGGGGTAATTTGACTCGTTTTTGGGTTTTCTGGAATTCTGGGTGAAATCTAATCGGGGCAAAAGTCAGTGGTGATTCTAATGGAGTGGTAATGTTGACCAACAGTAGGTATAACCACCTAATCGAAGGCTTAAATGAATGGAACAATGTATATGAGTTAGGGTTGAATGTGTGTTATCAGAAATCACAATTTGGAATGTGTTACTGTGAATTGGACATAGGGATTAGTGATCAATGAAAGTATATAATGAATTGTTATGATTGTGCTTGGATTAGATTTGTATGTAATGGGAATTCATGAAGATGGAAAAATGGTCGGGCATTGGGTGCGGGAAAATCTGGGAAAAAGTCCAAAAGGTAAGCACTGCCCGGCGGCACGGGGGCTGGCCGCCAGGCGCCAGCGTAGTGGCAGTGCTGTTGCAGGTTGAAGGGTCGTGCACTGAGGTTGGATTCTGTTTCTGTTGGGTTAGGATCAATAGATGGAATTTTCGTGATATTTGGGAAGGTTTGATGAGGGAGTCGTGTATGCGCCACAAGGGTGAGAATTACCTTAGGAGGTAGTGATATTAAATATTAGGGGTCTTCCTTTATTGTGGGGTAATAGAGATTCTGAATACTGAATAAGTTGGGTGCAAGGGGGTTTAAAGAATTGACCAATTATTGGGAATGAGAGTTCAAACAGTGTAGTAGACTTGGCAACAACTTAATGGTAAAGAATCTAAGAGTATTAATAGGTTAAGAAGGGAGGAGTTTAATGTTATGATTGAATGGGTGCTGTTACCAAGTTAGGAAGTTGAGGATTGGACCTCACCAATGCTAGTAATCTCTTAATTAGATGATACCGGGGATTGAGCAGGTGGAAATGAGGTAAGAAACTATATAAGACATGAGCAAAAAAATCAGGAAGTGCTGTACTGTCATGGCGCCTGGCGGTGGGATGTGAACCACCAGGCGGTAGCGAGACAACAGTGAGGTCTCGAGGTTGAGTGTGCCTGGCGGCAGGAGCGGTTCCGCCCGACGGTCGCTGTGGTGAGAGGAATTATAAGGCGTTGTGCGCCTGGCGGTACGTGACACTCGCTAGGCGATCTGGGAGCTGGCAGCACCTGGCGATACGTGTCACCCGCCAGGCGATTTGCACTGCTGCAGCTTTGAACTTTGATTATGTATTTGTGATCTACGAGGTGTTTAGTGGTGCTTTAAAGGTGGAGTTGCTGGTGTTCCTTGAGTTGTTGCTCAGAACGTATCCCTTGAGTTGTGGCTCGGGATAGGGGTTAAGCACGTGGTATTCCTTGAGTTGTGGCTCATAATAACATCTCTTGAGTTGTGGCTCGGGATGGCGGATGAACACGAGGAACCCTAGAGTTGTGGCTCGGGTTGGCAAGTGTTGCCGGTGTGAGTGTGCTGGTTGTGGCCAGTACGGATGGGTCTAGATAGATTGCCCTCCTCAGTTGTTGGTTGACGAGTTTGGTAGTCTTAGGACGATACGGACTATGTTCGTATATGGGAACTCTACCTGGCGTTGCGGTGTATGGTCCGTAGCATGTTTTCCCGCACATGCTCTATCGGTTGTGGCCGATAGGTATGGCAGCAAGTCACCTTGAAGAAATCCTTAGACGATGTAGAACACGAATAATCTGATTTGGGGGTTGGATTGTAGGAATAAAAGTATAGGACAATGTGGGAAGTTAAGTTAAGTGCTGTGATATGTATGCATGCTGATATATATGTTTGTAGCATTGTATATATGATTTATCTGCTAAGCTCACCCTATCTGCGTGTGTTTGGCGATGATCGTGTATGCGGTACACGGGAGCAGATGTTGATGATGCAGGTGGCTCTGGTGCAGCTTAGTCGCGGAGAGGGGTTTGACTTGGGAAACTCTTATGTTATTTATTGCTTTTGAAAACAGTTGTAAACCTTGATGGGTAATTTTATTACATTGTGATTTTGGTATTGTAGTGGATGTTTATAAACTTTATTTGATCGTTTAATAAAATTTAAATTTTCCCGCGCTTTGGGAAAATTAGGTATTATTAAATGCGCTGAGTATTTTATTTTATTTTATTTTATTTATAAACCCGTAATATCCTGACGGGATGTTACACGAGCATTGGCATGACGCCATATGAGGCTCTTTATGGCAGAAAGTATAAGACTCCTTTATGTTGGTATCAGGATAGGGAAGTAGTATTGATTGGGCCAGAGTTGTTGGAACAAACCACTGAGAAAGTAAGGATGGTGAGGGATAGGATGCAGGCCTCTCAGAGTAGGCAGAAGGCCTATGCAGACCACAGGAGGAGACCCTTGGAATTTGCGGTTGGAGATCATGTGTTCTTGAGGGTGACCCGAACCACTGGTGTGGGAAAGGATCTCCGCTCGAGGAAGCTTTCTCCTAAGTTCCTTGGTCCTTATCAGATCTCAAGGAGGATTGGACTGGTGGCTTACGAGATTGCTTTGCCCTCGCAGATGGTTCATCCGGTGTTCAATATGTCGTAGTTGAGGAAGTATGTGTTTGATCTATCTCATGTGTTGGAAGCCGAGGATGTGCAGATCAGGAAAGATCTCACTATAGTAGTACCACCTGTGGCTTTAGAGGATAGCAGAGTTAAGGAACGTCGGGAAAAACCAATCAGTCTTGTCAAAGTCATCTGGGATTGGAGGATGGGTGACTCTACTTGGGAGTTAGAGGAGGATATGAGGAAGTCATATTCGCATCTGTTTTCCTGGTAAGTTTTCATTTTCGAGGTCAAAAATTTTTCTTGTTGGGGAGAATGTAAGGCCCACTTATATTATATGCCCTTATTTTAAAGGGGTTGTGTCAATCAGTTGGGCCTAGGGTTGGCCCATAGGGAGCCAAAGACCCTAATCTTCCCTAACCCATTCATTCTACTCATTTTCAGAAAAACAGTTTCCTTTATTCTCTCTCAGAACAACAACTAAACTCTACTAGGGTTTCACTTCCGCTTTCCGTTGAGCTAGAAGAACTTTTTGTTCCACGTAAGTTAGTCTCCCAACTAATATTTCCTCTGTTCTAGCTCTGTTGCCTTGGATCCAATTGGGGTTTCCCTTATTGATCTAGTTTCCTTTCCGTTCCACTAATTTCCAGCTCACTAAGCTACTCTCGGAGCTGCTGTGCTCACTATTTTAGTGTCGAAGTCTTGTACTAGCTTATTTCCAGGTAAGGGAAGGTAGTGTCTTTAGTACTCTCCGTAAATCTACCTGTTGTACGGATTGTATGCTACTGTGAATGTGTTGTACGGATTGTATGCTACTGTGAATGTGTGGAATGCCTGGTTATGTTATTTGGACATGTATATATGGCTGATACAGGGAGGAGAGTGGCGAGATCTGGTGTTTTCCCCCAAGCGAGCCTGTCTCGCCTAGGCGAGACTAGAAGAAACAGGCCCAGGTTCGCACTCGAGCTCTCGCTCAGGCGGTGAGCTCTCGTTTTAAGCGAGGTACTATCTCGCTCAGGCGAGAGGGGCTCGCCTAAGCGAGAACGATTGGGAGCTTGAGGCATGTCGCTGCAATTGAATCCCAAGCGAGGAACCTCACTTTTGGGCGAGGGGTGGCCTCGCTCAAGTGAGGAGGACTTACCTAAGCGAGAACTCACGGGTCTTGCAAGGCTCTATGTTGACAGTCTCGCCTAAGCGAGGACCTGTAGCTTGAGCGAAAGACTTCTTTTGCCTAAGCAAGGGTCCCTAGCTTGAGCAAGACTGACGCGGGAATTGCTCAATAATTTGTTCTTTTCATGCTTTTGGTTGTTAGTTGTGAGCTTGGTTTGGATTCCTTATTTGAAGCATGAAGTGTATGAATATTCATGAGTGAAATGGTTTATGGGTTGTGAATGATCAATTTAATATGATATTGGCATGTGATCTGTATGGGATGGTTGGTTATCAAAGTGGCATGGTTTTGGCATGATAAATGATTCTATATTGATTGATGGAAACATGAGGTTGGTTTGGTTAGGACGTAATTCCATGATAGTTTCGTGGTGGTGCCTCACTTGATTAGGGCGTAATTCCATGAATCTCTAGGTGAGATCTCATGGTGGTGCCTTAGTTGGTCGGGACGTAATTCCATGGCCCCTGTTAGTGGAAGTTCATGGTGGTGCCCCATCTATATAATTTAGTAAGGATTCAAGGTAAAGATTGCATCCTGACGCTCTAAAGAGCCAGTTAATCCCACGTAGAGCGTACTAACTCTAGTGGTGAGAGTAACAAGAGGTCTGGAACCCATTAAGGGCTAACCTTGTGTGTGGGGGTTGAGACACTGGAACAATTAGCTCGGTAGAGCAGTAAAAGCCACAACAAGTGCAAGAATTCGCTGAATCTGACTAAATATATGTATCCGGATGAGTCGTGTCTAAGTCTTAGTGTATTGTTTGCAAGTCATAACATGATTGGTTGACTTATGCATCTTGAACTATAAAATTGTATGTAACTGTATGATAAATCATTTTCTGCTCTAGCTTACCCTTTTGTTTGTGTATGCTCTGTTTGTGTGGTTTTCTCTTTTTGCGATGATCATCAATTTATTGATGTGAGCAAATGCGAGAAATCCCCGTGACCAACAGAAAAATGGTGACTCTACTGCATAGCCCGCTTGGGCTGGATTCCTTTTCCTTGGACTTTTCTTTTAGGGCTATGGCCCATGTATTATCTTGTCTCAGGATTTTTACTTTGTGCTACTGTTGATCTCTTTACTATATGTACCACACCTAGCCAAACTTGACCAAATAAGTAAACAATGTGCACATCAAGGCAGCCAAGTATCCAGCCTAGGCCGACTTAGCCTAACTTATACCAGTCTTGACCTAAACTAAACATCTAAAGGGATAACCTACACCAGCATAAGCCATCAAGACAAATAGCCGGCCTAGACCGACTACTCCAGCATATCCGCTAAGTTTAGAACCTAAGCCGACCACTCTAATGAACTCAACATAATGGAAGCGTCCGCGTCCAATAAACCTTAAGGGCCTGGGTTAGGGCCCTGGCCCACTCACAAGCCCTACCTAGAGCCCAAGTCAAGGCCCAATCCATGGAATGGTCAAATGTCATTAATGCTCTATAAATACACGTGGACCCCATCATTTAAAGGTACGCATTCATTAATCACTGATTTGACTCTCTGAGAGCTTTGACTTACTTGAGCTTCGGAGATTCTTCTGCAGGTAACCCCTCCTAGGTTCAAGCTGACATGTGTCGATCAGAGAGAGACCAACCGAAGAGATAGCGGACTACTTGGTAAGGTGACGCTTGTGCCTAACTTATCTTATTTGTTCTGCAGGAACAATTGGCGCCCACCGTGGGGCACGAGACGAACACCTTTAGTACCCGTTTTTCTCTGAAGATGGTTTCCACCCACAGCAGAGCTGGAGCGAACAAGCAAGCAGATGCTGGTCCCTCTGGACCTCTTAGCATCACCCCTGATTTGGCAACCATCCTAGACGGCCAAGCAAAGATGCAACAGGAACTCGCTGACATGAAGAAGCGCAGTTCTGAAGAAATGGAGGCGTTGAGACAAGAGAACTCCCGCCTCAGGCGAAGGATCGAGGCGGATCCCAACCTGAAGGGAAAAGCCAAAGAAACCTCTGAAGCTGTGAAGTCTCTGGCTTTCCAGCCTACAGAGGAAGAAGTGAATACAATCCCACCCTCACACCTTCACCACCACCCAACAGACACCCGTTACCTCTACCCATCCCCATCACTTTCCATCTGGTCAACCGGGCCTTACCGCACCCCCAACCCCCGCTCCCACCTTCCCCACCACCCATATCCCCTACAACATACCCATCGCACTCCACACCACACATATTCCACCCTATAACCCACAATATCTTCCCACAACACACATTCCTCCTCACAACATCACCTCCACTTTTCCTGCTATGATCAACCACCCACCCCCACCTCACATGCCCCCTCCTCACCAGCCCAGACGCCGCCACCCATTCACGGATTTTATCGCCAACACCCCTCTCCCGGCCCAGTGGGAACCATTCACCCTGGATCGCTATACTGGCGAAACCGACCTTGATGAGCACCTGAAAGTCTACGTCACCCATGTCGCCTTGTACACATCCCAAGACGCAGTCTTTTGCAAAGCTTTCCCCACCACCCTCAAAGGCCCTACCCTAGAATGGTTCACAACTCTCCCGCCCTACTCAATCGATAGTTTCGACATCCTCTCCCACATGTTTTCCACCCATTTCGTCGGAAGTCGTCGCCATCAAACCACCACTATATCCCTACTCGGTATCAGACAGAAACCTAACGAACCACTCAAAGCGTTCATCGATCGCTTTAATAAAGCCGCCCTTCGTACACCGCACCTCAACCATGAGATGATTCTCCAGTGCATGACTCTTACTCTACAACCCGACCCCTTCGCCAACAACGTCTACCTCCACCCATCTGCCTCCATGCACGAACTCAAGCTGCGTGCAACCGACTACGTCCGCATGGAGGAAATGCAAACACTTCACACCAAATTCTGCAACGACTACGCCGCCACCACCTCCAACCCCACCCCACAACCTAACCCACACCCTGATACCCGCCCACGTGAACCCCGCCAACCTCGCTTCACCAGATACGCCCCCCTCACAGTAGCCCGCTCCCGCATTCTAGGCGAAGCCCTCCAAGCCGATTTAATCCCTCCACCACGCAAGACAACTACACCTCCCAACGCCGACATGACCAAATATTGTTGCTACCACCGCAACCATGGTCACACTACGGAAGAATGCAAAGCACTCCAGGATAAAATAGAAGAACTGGTCCGTGCTGGCCACTTTCGCCGCTTCATCCGTAGGGATGACCATTCCTCCTCATCTCGATCCCGCCACCCCTCCCGACCTAACCACAGACGTCAACCAAATGACTCCCATCACAATAGCCACCCCACCCAACCCAACAATCAACAACCAGAGCCCGCCCGCATCGACATCACCCCTGCCGACCCCCCCTTACGAGGCACCATTAACACCATCTCTGGTGGCTTCGCAAGTGGAGGCTCCACCTCGTCTACCAGAAAGAGACACCTCCGCTATATACAATCCATCAACCATATCACCCACTCCCACCACAGACGCCGTATGCCCCCCATCGTATTCACAGATGATGACTTCCACGGCCTCGACCACCAACAGGATGACCCCATGGTCATCACCGGCGAAATCGAAAATTATGTTGTTAAGAAAGTCCTTGTGGATCAAGGCAGCTCAGTTGACATCCTCTACTGGGCCACCTACCAAAAATTACAACTTCCTGACACCGCCATGATCCCATATGATGAGCCCATATTTGGCTTTTCCGGCGAACAAGTATCCACCCGGGGCTACATAGACCTCCACATCGTCTTTCGGGACAGAACCCAAACCAAAACCATCCCAATCCACTTCCTTATTGTCGATGCGCCAACATCTTACAACATACTCCTGGGCCGTCCTTCCCTCAATACACTTGGCGTAGTTGTCTCCACCCCTCACTTGGCCATGAAGTTCCCTGTCCCATCCGGTGACATCCTGACCATACACTGTGACCAACGCTTGGCACGCGAGTGCTACATGGCAAGCTTACGACCACAACTCCCAATCCAACAAACCAACCATATCGAACGACCCCCTGGTTCCAGCATAGCCCTATCCGGCGAGGACCTTGACCCCAGAATAGGCCGGGATGTCCGCCTCGAACCAGCCGAGGACACCACTCCTCTGGAGCTTCCCAATGGCCACTCCATTAACTTAGGCACCAGTTTAAACTCCGACGAGCGTGCCACAATCACACCCATCCTCATCAATAACATAGATCTTTTCGCCTGGTCGGCCGCTGACCTCCCTGGAGTAGACCCCCAGGTGGCATCCCACAAGCTGTCTATATATAAAGAAGCCCGCTACGTATCCCAGAAAAAGCGCAAGCTTGGGGAAGAACGCCGACAAGCAGCCAAGGTGGAGGCCGACAAGTTACTGAGCGCAGGATTTATAGAAGAAGCTCAATACACCACTTGGCTTTCTAACGTTGTCTTGGTGAAGAAAGCCAATGGCAAATGGCGGATGTGCGTAGACTACACGGACTTGAATAAGGCTTGCCCTCGCGACGCCTACCCCTTACCCAACATTGATTGACTCGTAGACGGCGCGACAGGAAACAAGGTGCTTAGCTTTTTGGATGCATATTCAGGTTATAACCAAATCCCCATGGCCACAGCAGATATGCATAAGACCGCCTTCATCACGGACGATGCCAACTACTTCTATAGGGTCATGCC
>Ga0214543_1001704_pt1 | contig 42965 bp, 23 predicted proteins | sample CNSS2metaG_FD_160094 | JGI IMG/M metagenome (GOLD analysis project Ga0214543, IMG submission 160094) | Root nodule microbial communities from cowpea collected in UCLA plant growth center, Los Angeles, California, USA - CNSS2 | ecosystem: Host-associated > Plants > Roots > Nodule | place: USA...
TATACTTTCTAAAACAACTGCTGGTCATATCAACTACATAAGAAATCTCTTAGAAAAAGTATATAAGTTTTACATTTATTCTGGTTCAAGAAAAAAGTAATATTCAAATGTATCAACTCTGACCCATTCCTAAATATTAATTAAGTAATATTCAAATTCAAATATCTGGTACCCACACGCAGTCATAAGCACCTATCCATCAAAAGAAAAATAAAAAATATAATTTTTTTAAACACAGAGTTTTATTTTATAAATTTCTTTGTAAGAAAGTAGTTTTAATAAATTAAAATTACTTTATGTACAATTTAAGATATATATATATATAAAAGTTTGAAAAATTACATAATTTTTTTATAAAAAAATTTTATATAGAAACAAATTTTAATATGCAGTCTTCATTTATATTTTTATCATAGAAGTTCCGTGGGAGATTTAATGCAAACATGTCCTTATCTGTATAACTATAATCTGTGTCATGTGACTTTTCACACGTTTTGTTTCTACTATTCTATGCAAGTCAAAGTGTAGGTTAGAAGAATACAAATTACCCAAAATTCCACATTTATTTTAGCACCACCACTGCCCATTGCAGCTCCTCCCATTCCAACGGTTGCCGCCAAGCCCATTTCTCCGGTGCTGTCAATCAATTCTTCTCCTTCTGTCACCTTCAACTGGGAACTATTTGCCATATAGTACTTCTCCTCTCAATTCCCCCTCTTTTGGTAAAACCCATGTTTCTTAACTCTCAATAGTTGGTTATTTTTTGTATATGATTTTGAGTTTGGCACCTAATTTCACAAGTTCGTGCTTTCATTTGGACGAAAGGTTGCATTTTTACCAAAAGGGTTAGTGGTTGTGTTGGGTTTCTAATTGTGCTCTTCGACCATATGTTGCTGCATTTGCTTTGTGTTGGTTATTGGTCACTCCTTTGTTGTAGCATTTTATTGATTTTTTAATCTGGAAATTTGTTGGTCTTGCTTTGTTTGGTTCACTGTTGTGTAATGATTTGTTTTCTGCTTGAAACTCAGAACTCTTGACTGGCTTTATAGTCCCAACTGCACTGTACTTGAGCTCAAGTAAACTACGCTGGTTACTAGTGATTTGGAGTCAAGCTGTGTCTGCATGCCTTTTTTTCTTCCTCCTGATTGAGTTGAATTGATCCTAACTTTGCTTATGTGGTGCTTAGTTGTTGCCGAGTGTTCCATAGCATGTGCCTTACCTTAGTAGAAGAGGTTGGTTGTGTTGTCTAATCAATTGTTAACATACAACTTTCTTGAGTTTTTATAACACCGGATTATGTGGACAAGATAAAAAAAGAAGGTGATATAGTACTTTTTAAGGAAAAGATTACGATCTTGCCATAATTGATTTAGTCGTGTGTTGGAGAAGACTAATAAATGCCCCAAAGAAGAAATGTTTAGTTGGTAGAGCCATGGATGATAATCCAATGAATAAAGGAAGACAGAAAAACAAGGAATACTATAAAGAGAAACCATTAAAATCGATAAAGATCTAAATGACCATTTCGAAAAATTAGATTTTCAAAGAACACAATGTTGTTGTTTTATCCATATCGTCAGCGTTGGAAAAAGATCTTGTTACTATTATTATTGGAATTGTGTTAAGTTCATCCTAGTGTACTTTTAGCTTAACTTAGCTAGCATTTCAAGTTCTATTGTTCCCAGTGATAGATAACAGATATTTGCTTCATGTGCACAAGAGTGTAATACTGTATGAGTAATAAATCTTAAAGCTTATGTCGAGTTTCTCTGGAAAACACTAGATAGGAAATGCAATGAGTGATATGCATGAATCCCTTGTTGGCAATGTGTAAGACATGAATATAGTAGGAGTGGGTTTTCCTCTTCGTATCACAATTTCAGTTTTCTAGAATCTTTTCTACAAATGAATTTATGCATCAGAGTTTTTCATGGTGGAGAAAATGCATTTTGAATTATGTAATTATGTCAGTTTTTTGTAAAACTGAATGGTCCATTTGATCAACACTACAATTTGCAATCTTTTAGAGAGGCAATCTTATGCATCGATTCTCATTTTCGTTGAATATCTTTCATGTTTTCATTGGCTATTTAGATTCTATTTGTAATGTTCTAATAGTTCCATACTGATTAATTTTACTCTCTAATAGTATGCACTTCTTTCCCTGCTTTTGCGGCAGTTCGATTTTTCATCTTCTAAAAAGTTGTTTTTCTAAATTGACATGTAACTGCGTCATTAGGTCAGGTAGAGTCCAATAATACATGGTTAGGTCTTCACACAATCAGTTAGCTAATACAGTTCTATAGTGTTAAAGGCTTGTCAGTTTCTTATTATATTAGGTCTTATAGTTTTCTCAAATCCGACGCTATCCTATATAATTTAGTTGTTGTCCATTCTGATTTACATATGTTAAAGATTCCAAATACTAGTAATTACAAATTAGCTACAATAAATTGCTAGACCAATTAGTTAGCCAGTTAATTAAAGAGGATGGAAGGACATAGATTTAACTTAAATAGTGTAGATAGAAGGGAGTTGCATTCTGTTTTGTATCAACTGGTAACTTAGTATTAGATCTGTCATATGGATGAGAAACCTTTCTCCTTGGCTTGTTCATTTTCAAATGAGAAATAAAGTTTTTTTGTTTTTTCTTTTTTCAGTGTCTGGTTTCTTAATGTCATACAACTGAACAATTTTTCTGTTAATAGTGCAGGTGTTATGGAGATATCTTTATTGAAAGTCCTATCTGATGCAATATCCACATTTTTGCATTTATCATTTTCTGAAAAGATGAAGTTAGAACCTGTATCAAAATGTTTCCAAAAGGCAGAGAAGATGCTTAAGCTGTTGAAGCCAATTGTTGAGACTACTGTTTTTTCAGATATAGCTTCTAATGAAGGGCTTAGGAAACTATTTGAGGAACTTGGTCTGGCAGTTGATGAGTTGAGGGAGCTTATTCTGAACTGGCATCCATTATCTAGCAAATTTTACTTTGTAAGTTTCATCATGTCTCTATATTATAATCAAGGGTTTTCCCTCCACCCACTTTTCCACCCTATATTTTCCTCTCAAAACTATCACATCATATATTATGTTTTCCTCTCAAGGAGCTTATATTTGTTTAACTTGGGATTTCCATCTGGTATAGAAGTATATTATGTACTAGTTGTTTTTTCTGACCTGCTTATCACAGATGTTATTTGCCTTAACTATTGTTTATTAAGTATGTGTTGGCTCTCATGCTTTCCTCTTTTTTAATCTCTAGGTTAATCAAGTTGATCCCATAATATCAACAATTCAGGCTTTGGGTCTCGGCATTTTACAACAGCTGGAGGATTCACCGCAAGTTCTCCCAGATAATTTGGGAAATGAAACATCATCAGCCATTAAAAAAGCTATTATGGAACAACCGGAAGGTGTAGGACCAAGTTTGGAGGTCCTGGAAAACATTGCTGACAACCTGGGTCTACGGTCTAATCAAGAGGTCCTGATTGAGGCTGTAGCCCTTGAAAGGCTGAAGGAGAAGGCTGAACAAATTGAAAACACTTCAGAAGTTGAATATATTGATAAAATGATCTTAGTTGTAAATCGAATGCATGAGCATGTTGTTATGCTTAAGCAAGCCCAGAGTTCTATCCCAGTGTCAGTACCTGCCGATTTTTGCTGTCCTCTCTCTTTGGAATTGATGACAGATCCGGTCATTGTGGCATCTGGACAAACATATGAGCGGGCTTTCATCAAGAACTGGATTGACCTAGGTCTTACTGTTTGTCCAAAGACACGCCAGACTCTTGTCCACACCAATCTAATACCTAACTACACTGTAAAAGCATTAATTGCTAACTGGTGTGAAACACATGATGTAAAGCTTCCTGATCCCATTAATTCCAAAAGCTTAAATCAACCATCACCCTTTCTTGTGTCTATGGAGTCTGGTTTGACCAAGGATTTTCCTGTTAGAACTAGTGGTGAACCCCACCAAGAACGAATCTCAACATTGCATCCCTCTTCTATACCGGTTGGTTCTTTAAATGGCACGGTTCATGAGCCGTATGTGGATCTTGAAAGAATATCACACACAGGTTCGGATGATGAATCTGCAAGCTCAAATGAAGGGAGCATCGATTCAGTTGGTGAATCATTAACATCACCATCCAGAAATATCTTGAGCTCAGAACAATCTCACACTGATGTTAGAACTACTTCTGATGTCAACAATACTCTGCTGTCAACCAGCTCAGTCCACAATCGCGATGCTTCTGGGGAACTGAATTCAGTGCAAGGTGCTGTTCCCTTGCCAACTCGGCATAGAGAATCTGAGTTTTCTGCCCAATTACCAGTACCAAGGTCTCGAAGCCATACTATATGGCAACGGCCATCCGAGTGGCGTGTTCCTAGGGTAGTGTCTACTGTTGAAACAAGAGCTGATCTTTCTGCTGCTGAAACCCAGGTTCTGAAATTAGTGGAGCAGTTAAAGATTGATTCTCTTGATGCTAAGAGAGAGGCAACATCAGAACTTCGCCTTCTTGCTAAGCACAATATGGATAACCGAATTGTGATTTCAAACTGTGGAGCCATTAGCTTACTAGTTGATTTACTGCAATCACCTGATTCTATGATCCAGGAAAATTCTGTTACAGCTCTCCTTAACTTATCAATCAATGATAACAACAAGGCTGCTATTGCAAATGCCGGTGCAATTGAACCTTTGATTCATGTCCTCAAGACAGGGAGTGCAGAAGCCAAGGAAAATTCAGCTGCCACTCTTTTCAGCCTCTCAGTAACTGAGGAAAACAAAATCAGGATAGGGAGGTCTGGGGCAATTGGGCCACTGGTTGATTTGTTGGGAAACGGAACCCCTAGGGGGAAGAAAGATGCTGCCACTGCGTTGTTTAATTTGTCCATATTTCATGAAAACAAGGACCGGATTGTGCAAGCAGGTGCTGTGAAACACCTTGTAGAGTTAATGGACCCTGCAGCTGGAATGGTGGACAAGGCTGTGGCTGTTTTAGCAAATCTTGCTACAATACCAGAAGGGAAAGCAGCCATTGGTGATCAGGGTGGGATTCCTGTTCTGGTTGAGGTTATTGAGTTGGGTTCTGTGAGAGGAAAGGAGAATGCTGCTGCGGCTCTTCTACATCTTTGCTCAGACAACCACAGATATTTGAACAGGGTGCTCCAAGAAGGAGCTGTGCCACCTTTGGTAGCATTGTCACAATCTGGCACCCCAAGGGCCAAAGAAAAGGTATGGCTTCTTTGACACCATCTGACAACCTTTATAGGGATAAAATGATCTTCACATAAGTTAACTTTTGTATTTTTAAAGAAAAAGACACAGTTCAAGTAGTGTCAAATGGCTGTAAAAAAAATTCTGGTGCCAAAGTACCATTGTCCTTTCATAATTTAGTTGCCTTCTTATTTTATTCGTTTGATACTAATAAAGATGATGGTTTTCTTTTACTTTTTAGGCCCTTGCGCTCCTTAATCAATTTAGAAGCCAAAGACATGGTGGTGGTGGGAGAGGTTGATCTCAATTTTGCAACTAGTTGGGCCATCCAAAGTTTTTGAACCAGTTTGCAGAATGTGTAGGATTATACGCTCCATTGTGCACATAATATGCGTAAAGGCGTTTTTTTTTTTCTTTTGTTGATTACACATGCTTGTAAAGGCGTGAAGGGGCTAATATGTATGTATGATGATTGATTGTGTTTGTGTCCTCTTGTGACACACCTCTCTCTCTGATGCAAGTGTAACTTTTGTTTCAGAAACAAAATTCTGGATTTTGTAACTGACCGAATGTAAAATGTAAGATGAAAAATACTTGTATTTGGCTTGTTTGGTGATGTCCTAACTATCACTTTCAATGAGAAGTTTTCTGCCTTAGAAGAAAGCATATAACAAGCATTTGAAGAAAAAAATAATTGATACTGGTGTGTTTGGTTGTTTTTGTTACCAGATTCATATTCTTTTTGTCTATTGCATTCTCGAGTGTGTTTTTTTTTTCTTTGAGTGAATGAACCGATTAGGAGTGACAAAAAGGTTGGTTTGATTGGACTGAGTTAACTGCCGGCTTTTACTTCCTGCACCCTCACAATTTCTTTGTGCACCCTCAAATTTTCAAAATGTCATTTAGCCCTCCGGGAAAGTCACTTTTCTGAAATAAAATTTTCAGAACATGATTATAGAATTTCCTAAACGTATGAAATGTTCTGCAATAAATTTATTGGAACGGTATTCAAAATATCTTCTGGAATGTGTTTTCCGAAATACTTGCAAATAAAATAGGTTTTGAAAATAACTTTTCGAAACATATAAAATACGAACCGAAGAAAACTTTTCGGAATGAATTTTTTTTCTGCATTTTCTTTCTTCTTCTTCTTCTGCAGCATTCTCTCTCTCCATCCCTTTGCAGCAGTGGTGAGCAGTGGTGGTGTGGTATGGTGCAGTAATGGAGGGTATTTAAGTCATTTCGTAATATTGTGGGGGTTCAAGTGCTTTTAATTTAACCAATATTGAACAACAATTTTAGCTTTAAGAAATTGAGGTATCCTATAAAAATTAATCTGCCCTTTTAAAGCGAGTAATGATAAAGTAAGCTATTCCATATAAAAAATTAAGATTTAAAGTTTTAACATGTTGATGATTTGTTATATATGTGTATACATAATATTAGTATAATTTATTTTCTTATAAACTATTAAAATTATTTACTTTATACCCTCTTTTATGTTACATATTTTTTTTTCATTGATTGCCAAATCTTTTTAGATAGGGTTTGATGGATTAGAATTAATTGGATTGTGATGTCGTTGACTACTCTTAATCTAACCTTTATTTGTAGTTTAGTAGCAACCTTTATTAAATATTTGAATGAAGTAGTTAGTAATGACTATGAAATTGGAAAATATAGTTTTGGACCATGCTTCTAATTGATTTGATTCCCTTCTTTTAAATATATTGGGTCCATTACTATAGATATATTTTAGTATGCTGGACCAGGCCTCATCAATCTTATTGAATCAAATCAGAAAAACAATTTTTTTTATGATGTGAATTTAATATATATTTTTTAAATATTGTTTTGACTTTTAAAACAAAAATCAAAAAACATATTTTCTTCTCTTTTCCACTCTTTTTGCTAAATTATTTTTCAAAATATTTTAAACTAAATAAAAAAGGCCCACAAACACACCCTTGTTAGTACACAATTTTAATTAAGGGTTAATTAATCTGTATGAGTTTTAGAGAAATTAGAATAGCGAGCTATTTTAATAAAATTCAGTGCTGTAATTAAATATATCTTAACTACTAATCCATAGCAATTTGGTGAAACCTAACCATGATAATGATTTTTGCCATTTGAGAAAACTCACCAATTTTATTTAATTGCATTCCTTTATTCTTATACTTTTCTTTAGTTGCACAACTTTATTGAGTTTCAAATTCTCTTCAATCTTCATTAACAGCTTCTAAACAGTTTAATTCAGTAAACTAATACACACCAAAAGTAATTCTTATAAAAAGAAACATTCCACTTTATTTCATCACTTTCTTTTTATGGAACAGTTACAATATGTATACATATCCTTAAACTGAAATCACATGTAAGAAACATGCTTTAATTACAATTGATTCAAAACTGTGTACTAAAACTGAAATTGAACTTAACAAACAAAAGTACATTTGAAGGCATAGAAAACACCTTAAAAGATGAACTGATAAAAGAACTCCCCCACTTTTGGGATGTATATGTAAAAAACACACAAAAACACACTTTGATTATAATTTATTTGTTGTTTCTCCTCTAATTAGGGCTTCTACACTGCCTCCTTATCTCCCCATTTGACCCTGTTAAGGGTTTGATGTTTCCCATCTTGATCATTGCAGTGACAAAATCAGACTCAAAAGCCTTCTGATTGTTGCTGTAAGCTGTAACAAGAGAATCTGTGGATCCTCCATCGAAGAGAACTTGATCAGAATGAAGAAGACCCTTTTTGTTGATGAGGTTCTTGTAGTAGCTGTTGTCAAAATGGTTAGGAGTTTTGAAATCTAGTGGTGCTACATTGTTGTCCTTCGGTGTTCCATTACTGTTACTTGGACAGTTCTTTTGCCTTGCCTTCGCAAACAAACTGTCAATGTTTTTCTCTGTGTATATGCGACTTCCATAAGTTGCACACCTTGCCTTCCCAATTGTGTGTGCTCCTGAATCCACACAAAAAAAGAAAATTTCCCAGTTAGTTAAACAAGCTTTTCTTTTAACTTGACTCTTCTATGTTCAGAAAGAGCATGACATGACATGCATGCACGTAGTTGTTTGAATGTCACATCAGGTCCATATTATGCAATTATACAATGAAATGTCGTTTTTTCTTTACTTTCCTTTGTTACAGTACTCATCTATAATTATTCACATTTCTTTCCCTCACGTTTTTTCTTCTTATCAGTGTTGTAAAAGTACTGTATAAAGAAAATTTCTTCTGAGCAATAATGCAGATTGTGTAGAGAATTCGAAGAGAGATAAGGGCAAAAGTAGATATAATTAAAGAGAAAAGGACATATACCAGATAGGGCAACCATGTCCTTGGTAGAGAGGCCTTGATCTTTGAAGTTTGAGATAAGGGTGCTGAGGGAAGAAGATGGACCTGGGAGAACACCACTGCTTGCAAGTTGGAAGAATCCAGTCTTGGAATCCCTTCTACCAAGTTTAACCTTCCAAAATGGCCCTCCAAGCTGCACAATCAAATTTTGTTAACCAAAAATCAACACTTGTATTTTCTTATTCACATATAATCTGGTTTTTAAGAACAATTAACATATATTATGTTGGTTTAGTACTCACAATATTGACAGAGTCACGAGCAGCAATGGCTGTTATATCAGCACAAGAGACTATTCCGGGGCAAATTGCCTCCACCTTAGACTTGATGGCATCAATGACTTCATAGCCTCTCAAAGAATTATTGTTGGGTGGTGCAGTCTTCTCTGAGGAAGGGCCATCAAGTAGTACTGATCCATCACAACCCTATTTCCAATTAACAACACACAATTCATCACCAATTACTTCTGTATATATGTAATCATGAAGCCTTTCTAAACTAATCAAATGCATGTTTAAAGACCTAAACAATATTTGTAACTTAGTTTGAAAAATTATTGTAATTCTGATATTGTATATAAACTATTTCTATTTACTTAAACAAAATAACATGGAGTTTTCAAAAGTTCATCACATAATAATGTATAACAGAACAATGTTAATAAATCATACAATTTATAAAAACAAGCAAGTCAAACTCAAAGAATTCAATTGGCGGATTACAAAATATATAATTTAAACCAATTCATAATTTTTTACAGATTAAATGAGTTTACTTCAATTTAGTCCATTTTGAAACCCTTGTGTTGGCAAATAGTGTTTCTAATTGATTATCTTTTCCTTCTATAGTTGGAATATGAAATGAAGCTTTACTTAACATGATCTAATTAGTGTATTGTTTTTAATTAATGTATACGCAAAGGAGATTTTTTTATATTATATACAAGATTATTCTAATTGACTAAGAATATTTAAATATGCTGAGTTATTTTATGAGAGATTCGGACCTATGGCCTGTGGGCGGAATAACCAAAACCCCTACGTTTAAAAAGAAGTGGTTTACATGCCATGAAAACATCGGATAAGAACATTTTCACTTCATTTTTTTATGCTTTGAACGTGCAATATTATTGGTGATGTCACATCATCGAATATGACCTTTGAAAGTGATAGAAACTTAGAAAGAAAGAAAGAAAAACAAATACGTATGATTGGTCAATAACGTACGTAACACAAAAACAACATAGTATTACACTATCAAATACTTGTATTTTAGTATTACGATTATCCACGCACAACGTCCATTATATTCTTCATGATGGAATACGTACGTGAATGATTATATATGTATAGAAAGTGAAATCTAGAAAATCTTATTAACTCGGAAACTTCTGTTGCTAAAAGCTATGTAAGTATTACCCTTGATCAAGCAGATAAAGTATATATAACTATGATGAATAAAAAGTAAAGATTTTAGGTTAGAAAAATTTACATTGACAAAGCAGTCATGAAAGAAGAGGCGAAGGAGAGAACCTCCCATGCGAGGTTCTTTCGCCACAGCAGATTGAACCACAGATTTTACAGCAGATAAAACCTTGGGACATTTTTTGGCGTAGAAGTTCTCAGAGAGTTGAGCTGAAGAACTTCCTATAAGAAAAAGTGTGAACAAAGCTATAGCAAAAGTGGTTGTTGAAGAAGAAGCAGAAGAAAAAAGTGCCATTTTAATTTGCAAAGTAAGGTTCAGAAGATGGATAAAATGAGCTTAGATGATGAAGGGAAAAGGATAAGATATATATATAAATACAGGGTATGTGAGAGCTTTGAGAGATGGCTACTCACCTAATAATCAAGAACTTGACAAATGAATGCATGGCACATAAAATTTGTCCGAGTCTGGAAAATGAGGATTGAATTGACCAGTTGAATTGAAAAGAACGAAATTATTTACTAACAACTTCCCTTTTATTTACTTTATTTTTTATTGCAATTTGGAAAGATAAACATAAAAGGTTGTGGTGAAATGAACTTGGTCGATGCATTGGTTATGCATATTTGTCCTTATTATTATTGGCTGTTGTTGTTGAAGAATATATATAACCTAGTTTGACTATTCAAAAATTGCAAAAAGCACATGCTAGCTGTTGGTTTACTATTATATAACAAAGAGAAATGCTACTTGAATAAGTATTGATGTAGATGCTGGTTAATATATATTATAATTATATTATGAAATGAAGTGATTAATGAAAAGTTGATGAAGATATGCATGCAGGTTCAGCAGTGAGAGCTAGAAAATTCGTCTAGTTACCCAATCAAATTTTTGCTGCAATTTATATAAGAATTTAAGTGTTTACCTATTTTTTATTTTTTAGTTTTTTGTTTGGGTTGTATATCATCGTCAATCATCATCGTTACTTGACCATATTATTCATTTTATCTAATGAACTTAGAAAGCAGTGGTGGAGCTTGAATCAAAATTTGAAGGGCATAATTAAGTTCGCAGAAAAGATAATGGAAATTTCGATGCTTGTTTTGTAGCTTTTGTTTCAGTATTCTAATATATATATCACTGCACCAGCAACTAAAGGTATTCTATGGTGCAAATTTAGCCACAACATATGAATATCCCTTCAACACACACCTATACATATATATAGCACTATATAAGTACTCATTATTCACTTGCTTAAAGACATACACCTTGTTACCAGAAGAATTTGAGAACCAAATAAACTAATTTTGTATCTTTAGAGCATAATTTTCACTGTTGCAGATCATGATATCATCAAATTTTAAAGTATTTTTAAACTTTAAATATTGAAAATCCTACATCAATTATAAATCAGATCAATTTATATATTGATTTTATAAATTGATTTTATAACATTAAATTAAAATTTAAAATTAACTTCTTAATATAATATACAAGTTATGTTAAATTATATATATTAACAAAAGTTCTCATTTAATGAGTTGAATCATTTATAGATAATTAATCCTATGTTTAATATTTAATAAAAGATAAAATTGAATTAAATTTAAAATGTACTTGTTAATATTAATAATATTAAGAGAAATAAGTTAAGGTTATAAATCGTAAGAAACTAATTATTTTTATTTTTATGAGCTTAATTATAATTAAAGAATTATTTGTATTGTATTTTTATTTAAGAAATGGTGACTATGGCTGGCTTTTCATCTACAAATCTTGATATCTCTACGCGCAACACAACATCATTAAGATATGAGTATAAGAATGGACATATTTTCAATCCAATTAAAACAATAAATTTATAGGTATTTTTTTATACGGTATTTCATTTTCTTATTTTTATTTGATAAAAATCTTAAGCTCACTTGAATTTTCAATATTATTGTTTATATAATGTGTTGGATTTGTGGTGGATTTTAATCCAAAACATAACGTGTTGGATTGTGCCTGTGCAAAGACTTTATCTCAATGCTTTAAAACATGTGAAAGATGTCATATTATACTTTTCGATCAATTTTTACACACTGATAGAAAGACATCAAATAAAATAGTATAGTAACACGCTGTCTATAAACATGATTTTACAGGATTCTTACAGGATTCTCATACACTATAGTGTGTGAAGAAAATTAAAATGATACCAATTTTACTTTAAATTTTAACATGAATTAATTGTAGTTAATATCTTTTAAGGCACATTAATTCATGTTATAAATTGAAGTAATAAAGAATCTGTATATTAATATGTGTTTGTTATCTTTTAAGGCATATTCATATACGTCAGTTTTCAGTATGAGAGACGCACCTTCCAAATTTCACGATCCTCTTGATAGAGTTGTTAAAATGGATAATCTGATCCGATCTGATTTGATTTATCACATGTTGATTATTTTGTGAGTAAATCCAACCCGGTTCACTTATTAGCGAGCAAACAATATTCAAATTCGGCCTAACCCACCGCGGATTAGTGGGTTAAACGAGTTGGCTCATGGACTCACTTAATTAAAAAATATATAATTTTTTTATTTATTTTTCAGTCAAAACTAAATTATAATTATAATTAAAATCTAAATAAAATTTAATACAAACCAATATCACAAAAATACAAATTATCTATGTGTTTGACTAAAAAAAACAACTTAACATGACCCAAATGCAAAGTCCAATTTAACAAAAAATACTTGTGCAACCCTTTATTTACGGGTTGGTGAGCCAACCCGGCTACCACGGATTCAACCTGTATTGAAATTTGTAAAAAAAATTCAACCTAATCCGAATCAGTGGTGAGCTAGGTTGGCTCGCAGATTCCAATACATTTTAACAACTCTACCTCCTGATCAAGATAACTATAATTAAGATTATAATTAGAAAGGTAATTATATATATAAATAAAATTAATCTCTGAGTCAATACTTAATCAAACTAAGTCTACAAAACTAATAAGTTTCCCAGTACTTCAAAGTAGGTTAATACTTAATTAATTATATATTATCCTAATGTTACAGCCAAAGTGGGTTATATTTTGATTGTCTTTATCTACCGCAGAAGAGTCATCCTTAGCAGACAACTTTTAACATTGTTTTCTTTATTTTTCCAATGATGTTTGCTCGGAATCTCTCTTTCCTTTTGTCTGCTCTATATGTTATTTTATTCTTTACTTTTAGACTTTTATTCTCCATAACTGTGTGATGTTATCTTGTTTATTTTCCAATCAACATAGTGACATGTATATAATCTTCATTACGTATTTGTTTGGTCCTTTGCGTTGCATGATAAGAGTACACAGATGGAACAAAAGGTTAAATAATGAAGCCAAAAATTAGACTTTCATGCTAATGGAATGTTTGACATGAAAGAGATTAAAATAAGTTTGTACATATATAGCATTAATTTCATAATTATCATCTTTGTCAACATTTAAATAAGAATATATCTTTTTTTTCCCTTGACGTGCCATTAAGTTTATAATCTATAGTAAATGTTAACAAAAATAAAAAAAGTAAGACTAATAAATCGCATTATATGATGGCTATCACCAACCCTCTCCAAAGAATATTTTATAAAGTTAATAGTAAAATGATCTCTGTTTGGTTTCTGACAAACAAGAAGTAAATTATGTACTAATAATTTTTTTACAATATCTGATTGGACTATTCTACCCTTCTGTAACGTACCAGTCAAATGATTGGATGGTGGTTGAAATAGCAGCCCGCTTAGTCCAAAAGATGAAGTTCTTTTATAAGAAAAACGTATATACTGTTTAGTTAGTGAATATATATCAGACTTATTAATTAATTATAATTAGCTTTTCTCACAATGGTAGAATAAGACTTTCATGTGAAAATAAATGTAGATATACGATCAGTGAATTATATATATATATATATATATATATATATATATATATATATATTATAACCTTCACTTAATCAAACAATCAAATTACATGTTTAAATGTTCATTACTATACTTAATCAACACAATCAAGACATTACTAATTTATAAATATTATTGATAAACTCTCTCTCCTTTGTATGGTATTGTTCATTCAGTTATCACTAACTACCAGCATCTCTCCTTTTAGGTTCTCTTGGCTTCCTGGTTTTGCAGTGTATATATATCTTACACTCTCTATCAAAATACTTACTTCATTTTCCCGCTTCTTGTCTTCCCTTTTACATCCTATTGTAATCTCTTTCATCCTTTTAGCAATACAAAGTTTCTTTTCTGTTTATCTGGTACAAACTCTATTATGGTATCATTAGTCAGCAGATCCTTTTAAACCTTTTTTTTTCTTGATTCTTTCTTGTTTTTCCTCCTCGCCTCTCCTCATGGCTGACGCATCCCAAGATCAACAAGCCCAATCACCACCCAGTTACATGTATCTGAACCCTAATGAGAATCCCGCCACTGCCTTAGTTTCTCTTGTCCTTGATGTTTCCAATTACCATTCTTGGAGCCGCAGTATGCTCACTGCCCTCAGCGCCAAAGACAAGATAGAGTTTGTTCTTGGAACCGCTATTCAGCCTAACACAACTGATTCTTCTTTTACATCTTGGTACCGCTGTAATAGCATGATTGTGTCATGGCTCGTTCATTCAGTTTCTCCTTCCATTCGATAGAGTATTCTATGGATGGACCTCGCCTCTGCCATTTGGTCTGATCTGCACAATCATTTTTCCCAGGGCGACCATTCCCGGATCTCGGATCTCCAAATGTAGGCCAATACTCTTCATCAAGGGGATCTTTGTGTTTCTGACTATTTCACCAAACTCAGAATTTTGTGGGATGAATTAGAAAGTTTCCGACCTGACCCCATATGCAGTTGCAAATCCAAATGTTCCTGCCCTCTTTCTTCCATCTTGAATCAAAGAAAGCTTGAAGATCAGTTGATGTAGTTCCTCTGCGATCTTAACGATCAATTCACCAACATCAAGTCTCACATGCTTCTTTTGGATCCAATGCCCGCTGTAACCAAAATTTTTTCTTCCGTTCTATAACAAGAACGCCAACTTGCTGCTGCTCATCCTTCTCTCAACAATCGTGACACCCTTGCACCATCTTCGGGAAACTCCAATTCTTCCTCCACTCACGTTCTTGCTGCATCATCTACTCCGGTCTGCACCTTTTGTCACAAATCTGGACACACAGAAGCCGTTTGTTACCGCAAGCATGGATTTCCTGGTCAAGACAACAAAAATAGTAAACCTCAATCAACACATAAGCTATGCACCTTTTGCAACAAATCTGGTCACACTATTGAAGTTTGCTTCAAGAAGCATGGTTACCCTCCTGGATACAAGTTTTCCAATGGTCGTCAGCCTCACATCAACAACGTCTCCACCCAAGATGATGCCCCCACTACGACAGATCAATCTGATAAAGATCATATTCGTTTAACACCACAACAATACCATATTCTAGCAGACCTATTCAAGCATGCTTCCAACACCAATATTGTTGTTCACGCTAACCAAATTGGTGCTGCTACCTCTAACCAATCTAATACTGGTAATATTCCTTCAAAACCTCACCCTCTCCATTCCAATCACACTTGGATTGTTGATTTTGGCGCCACAGATCACATCTGTGTTTCCCTGCACCATTTCTCTTCTTTTAAAGGAATCACACCTGTTATTATTAGTCTTCCAAATGGTAGTTCGGTCCATGCTCATTACAGTGGCATTGCTACTTTCTCTGAAAAATTTCAACTTTATAATGTCTTATATGTTCCTTCCTTTTGTTTTAATCTCATATCTGTTTCCAAACTACTTTCTTCTCTTCATCATACCCTCACATTTACCTCTTATGGCTGTGATATACAGGATCTAACAACCAACGAGAGGATTGGTTCAGTTAACCTTCATGACGGCCTATATCTTCTTCACTCACAAGATTTTCTCCATAATTCCTCTTTTTGTTCTGCCACCATTCCCTCTTCTTGGCATTCCCGCTTAGGCCATCCATCCAATGACAGATTGACTTTACTACAAAAGAAATATTCCTATATTAGCACTGACAAAAACTTTGTGTGTGATGCTTGCCACAAGGCTAAACATAAGAAACTCCCCTTTCCCCTTAGTTCTTCTCGTAGCTCTCATGCTTTTGACCTTATTCACATGGATATATGGGGTCCTTGCACTATTTCTATGAATGGTTTCAAATATTTTTTGACTATCGTGGATGACTACTCTCGTTATACATGGGTCATATTATTGCCTGATAAAACTTCTGTTCGCAAGCATATCATTGACTTTGTCACTAAAATTGAAACACACTTCCACACTGTCATTAAAAATATTCGCACCGATAATGGTCCTGAATTCTTAATGCATGATTTCTACTCTACAAAAGGAATCACTCACCAAACCACATGCACCTATACACCTGAACAAAATGGCATTGTTGAACGCAAAAACCAACACATACTCAATATTACTCGTGCTCTCCTTTTTCATGCTCATCTTCCTTCCCTTTTTTGGTGCTTTGCTGTTAAGCATGCTGTTTGTCTTATTAATTGCTTACCAACCCCTCTATTAAACAATGATTCCCCTTATGAACGCTTGTATGGTTTCTTATGTGATCTTTTTCACTTACGCGTTTTTGGTTGCCTTTGCTATGCTCACACCCCTGCTGTACATCGAACAAAGTTTGACTCACGAGCTGTCTCAGGCGTGTTCCTCGGCTTTAAGCCTCACACCAAAGGGTACTTATTTCTTAACCTTCACAATCACAAAATTGACGTTTCACGTCATGTTATCTTTTATGAATCACACTTTCCCTATCAACACATTTCTTCATCTATTCCTGACACTTCTTCTCTTTCTTTACCTGTTCCCACCAATTCCTCCAATGACTATCACCCTTTTGATACTATTGCTGTCACCAACATTCCCACACCTACTTCTACACCAATTGACGCCACCGCTACTGCTGAACTTCCTGATCCTTCTGCCCAATCCACTACCGAGGTAACTGATGTGTCCCCCACTCATATTGATGATGCTACATCTCTCCACGATAATGTTGACTTTGATAATATATTTCCTACACCGCTTCGCCGCTCCACACGCCCCAAAAAGTTCCCATCTTACCTTCATGATTTTCAACTAATACTCTCACCCGATATCCTATTTCTCACTATGTTAATTATGCCAAACTGTCCCCCTCTTTTCAACATGTTGTTTTCTCAATCAATTATGTTCCCGAACCTCGCACTTATGCCCAAGCCTATAAGGACCCTCGTTGGCTCAAAGCCATGGCTGATGAACTCGAAGCTTTGCAAACCAACAACACTTGGACCATTACCACCCTTCCCCTAGGAAAATCTACTATTGGATGTCGTTGGGTCTATAAAGTTAAGCATAAATCTGATGGGTCAATTGAACGTTTCAAAGCCAGACTAGTGGCTAAGGGATTCAATCAGCTTGAAGGACTTGACTTCACAGATACCTTTGCTCCTGTTGCCAAACTCACTACACTTCGTCTTCTTCTTGCCTTCGCCACCTCTCAGAATTGGCTTCTTAAACAGCTCGATGTGAACAACGCTTTTCTCCACGGCGATCTCCATGAAGAAGTTGTTATGAAACTCCCCTTGGCTTTCCTTCCTCTCAACCCAATCACGTCCGCAAACTTCAACGTTCTCTTTACGGCCTCAAACAAGCTGGCCGACAATGGTATGCTAAACTCTTTCAGTTCTTAACTTCACGCAACTATGTTTGTTCCTCTGCTAATCATTCCCTCTTTATTAATTATACTAATCCTTCCATTACCATTCTCCTTGTGTACGTCGATGATATTCTTCTCACGGGAAACAATGTTGCCGAGATTAATCACATTGCGGACCTTCTACATGCTGCCTTTCGTATCAAAAACTTAGGCGACCTCACATATTTTCTCGATTTTGAAGTTGCTCGCAATAGCACTGGACTTCATCTCAGCCAGTGCAAATACACCTTAGATCTTCTACACGACACTGGCATGCTAGATTCCTCCCCTGCCCCTACTCCTATGGCTCAAACATCCCGTCTCCAACACACTGGCCAACTTCTTGATCCAGACGAGGCTTCATCGTACAGACAGCTCATAGGTCGTCTCATATATCTTACCAACACGTGACCTGACATTTCCTTCTCTGTCAATAATTTAAGCCAATTCGTTGCTGCTCCAACTCCTTCTCACAAGCAAGTCGCCTTTCGTGTCCTTCGATATCTCAAAAACTCACCTGGAAATGGTCTATTTTTTCCGATCAACACACCATTGAACTCAAGGCCTATAATGATTCTGATTGGGCAACCTGCCCAGACACACGCAAATCTATTACTGGATTCTCCATTTACCTTGGCCAATCGCTTATTTCTTGGAAATCAAAAAAACAGCAAACCATATCACGTAGTTCCTCTGAAGCTAAATACCGTGCTTTAGCCTCCACAGCTTGCGAAATCCAGTGGCTCATATATCTTCTTCAAGACCTTCATGCCTCGTTCTCTTTACCTGTTCTGCTATACTGTGACAACCAATCAACCATTCAAATAGCCTCCAACCAGGTCTACCATGAACACACCAAACATATAGAAATCGATTGTCACCTCATCCGAGAAAAAGTAGCCAGTGGTATAATCAAACTCCTCCCCATTCCTTCCGCTCAACAAGCAGCAGACATTTTTACCAAACTGTTACCCTTGCCCTCCTTCACCCAACACTTCTCCAAGCTGAGAATGCAGAATATCTACTCCCAGCTTGAGGGGGGCTGATAAACTCTCTCTCTCTCTCTCTCTCTCTCTCTCTCTCTCTCTCCTTTGCATGGTACTGTTCATTCAGTTATCACTAACTACCAGCATCTCTCCTTTTAGGTTCTCTTGGCTTCCTAGTTTTGCAGTGTATATATATATCTTACGCTCTCTATCAGAATACTTACTTCATTTTCCCGCTTCTTGTCTTCCCTTTTAAATCCTATTGTAATCTCTTTCATCCTTTTAGTAATAGAAAGTTTCTTTTCTGTTTATCTGGCACAAACTCTGTTAATTATTGCTGACAAACTTAAAAAAATAGATAATATCTTAATTTAATGTTGATTTTTTTTTCTCAGCAAAGAAAAATATAACAGGAACACTAGAAATGTTTCAGTTTTTATGTAAGGATCTATTATATTTATCATTTATATACATGAATCTCTTTGTAAATTTAATAAATATATATTTATTAGGATATGTTTGTTTCTTTTGAATACTATACAACAAATTTGTTTTACTTTCCAAAATACGTAAAAAAAAAATGGATGGTAAAAAGTGAGAAAAACTTAAGTCTTTGGTTATGGAGAATAACTAGTAATATATAAGTGATGTATAATAAGAAAAAATAAATCTAGTTTGGATTTTTCATTAAAGGTTTTTTATTAGGTATTGTCCTCTTTGAAGTATAGATTACCCTAAAAAGACACTTTAGAGAATAGAACAAAGAATAATTATTTAAAGTGTGTTTGACCTGAACCCCTAAACAATGAAATTTATTGGATGTACCGGAACAAAATTTAACCTCTTTTTTTATACGAAAAAAGTACGAAGAAGGTGATTAGAATTAAAAAAAATACAAGATTACATATAATATTCTACAGTTATATATTTTCTTAAAACTAGTATGACTGGAAATCTGTTTTACCGAGGTCCCACGGTGGGTGCCAATTGTTCCGGCCAAAAATTGAATATTTTGTACCGAAGACAAAAGTTTAAGAATCTTTCTGACTTAAGGTGAAATAAAGAGCACACTGAGATCAGAAAAATAGTTCCCCTTGACCATGAGGATTAATCTCTTATTTATAAACAAAACAGTTACAAATATCATGAATTAGATCGGGCCTTGAACAACTAGAACGGTACACACATGATATTTTCCTACTTTAATAACATTTGTTAACTATCGTAATCATATATGTATTATTTAAGAAGAATTTTAGCATGCAATTTTAGTCAAAGAAAAGGTTATCGGGAAATGATAATTAGTCTTGACTTTAAGAGATATGTACTGTACATTGCTAATATTTAGGTAGAGACTTGGCGAAATTTAATTTAATTTATTTGCATCATGTTTGTGTCTTTACATGTAAAAGAGCTTATACACAGCTTAAGTTATATTTATCACTCAATGATTGATTATCGTTCTTAACACAAACTTAATTTGATATTAGGCTAAATGTATTCATATGAAGGAAAATTATTGAAAATCTTCCTAAGCAAATTAATGTTGTTACATCTTGGGAACAATATTATGGGTGTGTAGTTTAATAACGTGGCGCTTACATTAATAATATAAAATTACATTTATAGGATGTATAATTGTTATACACTTGAAATATTTATACTAATAATTTAACTTCTACTGAAATTATATCGGTTCTGTATGTGACATTCTTGTGTAATGTTTGAACGAGGTTATATCTAATTTAATTACCAGTAAGTTGTTAGAAGAAACTTCAAAATGTAATTCTTTATAGATTTTTTTTAACACAAGAATGAAATAACATCGTTAGTTATGTTTCTTTAATTCATTAATATATATATATATATATATATATATATATATATATATATATATATATAAATAATATATTCATTCATCCCATACTTAAAAATTATATTACATTTTAAGGTCTAGGTTAAATTAGGTTCAAGTTAAAAAAAGGTTTAATCGGATTAATCCAAAGTCATGTAAAATGATTGAGCTAAATCCAAGTTAAGTTAGATTAAATTGATCCTAAACAAGTTGAATCAAGTCCCAACTTTACAATTAAGTTGTAAAAGATAATTAAACTCCAATTTATAATTAATATAAATATTTAAGAATTAATCTTCAATTTAAAATATTTTAAGAACTCATAATTTCTAAAAATATTTATAAATCAATTAAAGTCATTACCTTAATTCTTTGTATATGAGAGGTTAGCTTTGTGAACTTAATTGTTTGCTGGGTCAATAAAAATAAACTAATATGGTAAAATCAAATTACACTCTAACTATCCCTTTCACGTCATCAATCCCAGTTTATCATTCCCATATGCATTATCCTTTTTTTTTAAGTGGTCAATTTTGGGTTGTGATAAGAATATATAGTTCATGTACTTGGTAAATTATAATATTACGTTAGGTATCTTCCAAGCTTAAAGACATTAAACAATTAATAAACTTTAAAATTTGAAGAAGAAACTGGATAAACAACAATAAAATAGAAGAACTCAATAAATTAAACCCAACTCTCCTGTTAAATTACACTCAAATAAATTTGTCCAAGTGCAAACGATTAAGTTTATCTCATTATTAGTTGTTAATTAGTGACGTTGATAGTATATAGTGCCTCTCTTTGAATCTCATGTGTGGCACGCAGAAAAGACACGAAATTTGAGAAAAATAAGAAAGCTATGGCTGCCAAAATTTACGACTTTTAGGAATAGTTAAGGCTATATGATAAAGCTAACACTTACGTGGGATTGATTTGAAAAAGTCAAATACTACGTCACCAACCAACGATGCATAAAATACAAATTTGCTTAATACATCTAAAACGTGAAAATATCTTACGGTCATAAATTCAAGTAAGACTTTAAGTTTTATATTAATTATAAATAAAAAATAAAATATTATATAAAGATAAAAATTCATAAACATATCTTAAGATTTTAAGATTTTGGATTGAAAATAATGTTAATATATTATATAATTAAATTTAAATTTTATTAATGTTGTATTTCTTCAATAATATTTCTTCCTTAAAAACCTTTCAAATCTTTCAGGTAAACTTGTTTCCTAATAAGAAGAATTTTAACCATATAAAAATTATGATGTTTCTAAAGATGAGAAACATCATCGTTCAAGCAAAAAAAGGCTGCTTCAATCACACAACAACATTTGATTTTGCTCCTCAATGCCACATTAAACTTGAACTTCTACAATTAGAAAAAGGTGGCATGCCAACGTCGAATTCGTTAACTTATAATTCCATAATAACACAATCATTGCTTTTTTTTGACTGCTACAAACATATTCAGCAGAAGAGACTTAACAGTATAACAAATTAGGTTGAATGCGAGAAAATAAAATAGAAAAATAATTTTTGCACGTGTATGACTAGAATGCGTAATGGTTCTTTATTAAATTCACCATTAATATTTATATATTGTTTTTTTAAGTCTTGTTGACAAAGTATTTCAACAATATTGAAAAATTGAGATGTATTGTATCTGAATTATTTGTAATTAAATTTTCTTCATTTTTTAAATAACTTGTTTGGTTAGAAAAATTAAAATATCTTACGTTTCAATTTCTTGTTTGGATAAAATAATTGAATTTCTTGTGAGATAAAATTTCATTTTAACAATATTTATTTTAGGTTTAATTATGTTTTGAATTCATGATAAATTTGGAAACAGACTAGTCCGTTTGTGTCGTCGGGCCAACTCGGTCCGTTTGGGTCATTGGGCCAACTTGATCTGTTTGGGTCGTCGGTCCCACTGGCCTGTCTGACTTGTCAAGTTCGTCTATGGATTGAGTCAAATTGACAACTCTACCAGAGAGTCTAGAGAGTGAAGTTGAGTGAGAAGAATTTCAAATGTCACATATTTTAAAGGTATTTGAATTTCTACTAAAAGCTAATTGAAATACTTTAAAAAAAAATTGAAATGCTTCTTAATTTCTCTATCCAAACAAAACATTTCATTACAAAGAAATATAAATTCTTCAAAAAAAATAATTCCTTCATTAAAATCCTATATCCAAACACACTATAAGCTTTTAAAATTCGTCATATTCGGATGCATTATTTCTCTCCATTGAAGCTTACCAAAAGTGAGAAAGGTTTGGAAGAGAAGCAATTGGTAGATATATATCACTTCGTTTTACAACTCCCTTTCTCATTTTCAACTCAACACACTTAATTCCAAATAGTAATATGACAAACCAATGAGTTAAATTAAAGTGTGTTGTGATGACTCGTTTTCGATCGCTTATTTTGGGACCAAAAACTAAGTCTTTTTCATTTTTATCTCATTTTCATGGAAGAAAGAGAGGGAAAAAACAAATACAATGTCTATGTCTCCATAATTGATGTACGTTAATGTTCACTCTAATGTTGATTGAAAATTGATAACAATTCCAAGTGGTTATAGAAGCTTGACCACTTCCACTGTACCAAGTACCAACTCCTACATTACCATATTGTATTAAAATACATAGAGCTTAGGATGGATAAGAATTCAAAATGAGACCTTAGACATAATGTTTGAACTTGAAGATAAATACTTGTTCATTGAGTTGGTATCAAACCTATTAAGCTAACTTTATCTTTCAAGTTTAAGACTTGTAATTAAGTAAATGAAAATGTAAATAGGTGAAAGATTCCATTGAAAACAACTAATTAGGTGAGTTTTTTTTTTCTGTTATAATATTTTAATTTAACGTTATATATTCATTCTTAACTTCAGTTTATTATGTGCCATATATATTGACATATATGCGATGATTGTTTTTTGTTCAAATAATAAGTTATCATTAAATATTGTAATTAAAATATTGCAACAAGAGAGAGAAAAATCTTTAAAATATAGTTTAATATGTCTTCTTCAAATTTGCTTGGTGTATGGAATGTTGAAAAATAGAAATTTAATAGAGCTGACGCAGCATTATGTGTCGTATACATGCACAAGTAATTATACTCAATGCTAAATTTAGAAAGAGAAAAAAAAAAACTATTACATGAAAGAATATCATTTTGTATTATTATACGTGGGACTCTGATTTATAGCTTAAAAATAAAAATGAGTTAAGACACTGATAAAGAAGTAAAAATAGGTTTTGATTTGTGACCAATTCAACTCATTACATGTTTGAGCTGAGTAAAGTTGAAAAAATGTCAATTTTTTTAAAAGTAGTTCAAATTTAATTTAATTCACTTAATCAGCATGTTAACTAAATTTGAGTTGGACAGTAGAAGGTAGGTTGATATGTAACATATCAACAACGATACTTTATTAATCGTTTTACTATTTATTTTATAAGTTTTTTATTATAATTATTTGCTACTTTTAATTCTGTAAGTTTACAATTTTATCTTTTTTAAATATTAAAATATTACTCAATAATATTTAAATAATTTAAATTTAATTTATTTATTTAAATTATTTACATTGTTATTTTGATTTTTAACTACTATCTTAATAATAATATTTTAAGAATTAAATAAATACTTTAATTTTAATATTATAAAAAAATAAATGGAGTCATTTCATTTTTATTATACAATAATAAATATATAAAATAAATTATAAAAATAAAATATTTATTAATAAATTAATTTACCTATTTATAATAAGTTAAATCAGATTATAAAATTTCTAATACACCATAAAATAAACTGGATTAAAATAACTCATTTTTAGCAAAATTCGTAACCTGTATTAAGTTAATCCGAACTCATTTTAACACCCATAGAAAGACATTAATCATATGCTGCAAGAAAAAACACAATTTTCACCCTTAACATTAATACTAAAGTGATTTCCCATCAACTCATTGTGATTCCCTTGGGTGCAGCTTTTGTCGGCCGAATGAAAATGTAAGGCCTTTTCTATTTTCACCCCTGAACCTTCAATCAAGTCCCGTCGAATCTCCCAAGTTGTGGGCTGGAACTACTTCTGATTTGGGGTTTTGCTTATTACACCACCATCTTTACTAAATGCATCTTATACCAAGATGAGAAGACTAAAATATCCTCTTTCATATATCACACGTGCTCCGTTGCCTCCATCATTACTCACATACAGATAAGTTAGAAAAATCTAAAAATGTGATTTCAAGAGATAATATGTTTTTAAATAATGAGTTTCATTTATAATAATATTATTTACACTAAAATATTTTAATAATAAAATAATTGAATCTCATTATTTTTAAACCACTATCAATTCTAAATGTTACGTTTTTTAGGATTCTATAGAGTCTAACATTTACAATTTTTACATTATCTAACCAATGTTTCATTCAAAATTAAATTTAAATTCTTAATTTTAGTTAACTCTATTTTAATATATTATTTAAAATAATTATATACAATATATTTTATTAAAAATATATATAAATACATTCAATACGTTTCCATCACAAAAACAATTAAAATATTATTATTTAACTTTATATTAAATTGTAATTATATACTTATAAACTCAAATTCATAAAATAAATATAATATAATTTTTAAAATTCCGTGCATTGCAAGGTACAGATGCTACATGTATACTTGTTTGCTTACTTGTATGATGAAAGTAGCTTTCAAAAACCTAAAAGAAGCTAACATACAAAATTAATAACCACACACTTGTATTGGGTACATACGGATCTGCAAATCTAAAATAACACAAATAGATTAAGATGTGGGAAATAAGAAAGCTTTCGAACATCACAACTTTGGTCTAGGCAAAACTAGATGATGTTGTAAAGGAAGAAGCATAAGATAAGACTTGAAACAACACATTCCTTCTACATTTAGATTATCTTAAAAGTAATCTTAAATATGATTTGGATTTTCAAAATTTAAGAATTATTTTAATCACTTAAATTTAAAAGGATATCATTTTAATCTTTTAGTTTTCTTGTCAAGATTGAAACAGTTAAAAGAAAACATTTTAATAATGTAACAAAAGGAACTAAAAATATTTTTTAAATTTGATGGATTAAATTTTTTTTTTTTTAATTTGAGAAGTAAATTTCGTTCAATATTTTTCTTTCAAGAATATAATTAAACCTAAAATAATAATGAAAAATCTAAAATTATTAATTTATTCTCTGATTCTTTTCTTCTCTTGGTTACTTTCTTCTATATTTGTTTTTGAAGCAAACAGGGCCAAACCAATACTGCATCGGGAAATTTGCAGGGAAAGTTCTTGCGACGAACCAGAAGAGAAGAAAAAGGGGCTCATTCACTTTGTTTTGAATCGAATGAATGGAAAAGGGTACGTGGTAATGGAGGGAGAACCAAAAGGGTTAGAAGCTTCACTGCACCATTTGCTCGAACTCCACCACAACAAATCTCTCGTCCTTACCCAACGAACAGGTATCTCTCTTTCCCCCTTCTTCTCCTTCCATCAAAATTCAATCTTGTTTCGCTAAAACCAACTTTCTTCATCTGGGTCGCAGAGAAAGCCAAGAAGGACGCCATCAGGAAAACTGAGCGCGTTTCTGATCTGTTGGTGGAAGCAGTCAATGGCGGGGTGCAAGAATCCTTCATCAACCAGAAGCGAATTGAGCTCGAAATTCGAGCCCTTGCTGCCACCATCGCAAGGTTCATGAAGCAAACTGATCAGTGGCTCGCTACCACTCATGCCCTCAACACTGCTCTCAAGGTGCCACTACTTACTTTCTTGCATTCATCGTTTTTAACATCGATCAATGTGCTGCTTCTTGCTGAAATTAGGGATCGGTATTATTTAAATTTGTTGTTATCGTTGTTACTTGCAATCAGGGTTTTAATTTATGTTAGTGCCACAATAAGGGTCTTAGAATCTCTAAAAACCTCGACAATGCCGATGTAGACAGTATTTAAACCTTTTTTTGTAATGTTGTTATTATTGTTGTGTTTTGCATTGGAGACAGCTCTGGCTAATTTGTGTGGATCAGAATTAGAAGGGAACATGTAACAAAACAACCTTGGTTGTTATTATTGATGTGTTTTAGACAGTTCTATTTGTAAAAGATTGTTTTGTTGTTACCATCGTCATCTAATTTCAAATGAGGGTACATGTTTAGGGGTGTGATTAACATGCCTGCTCTTGAAATTACTGGGCAAGGTTTTAAATTACAGTGGTTGCAGTTTTATCATAATCTTTTATATTCCAGAAAATTGTAGACAGTGACTAATGGGTCACTAACTGTGGCCACAATGCTGATGTGAAGACCCAAAAATCCTTGGTGTACAATTGGGTTGCTGACCATTTTCTAAGCAAACTTTTTTATTGAGTTTGCAATTGGGCTGGTAAACTAAAATTAAGTAAACCTAGACTGTGATGATGTTTCTTCCTGTCAGATCTTCATTGTGCTTTAGATAGATGGCACCATTTTGAGTTTCTCTATTGGCACTTTTTGACTTATGAGAGAATTAAGAGGTTTGGTTCTACGTCTATGGTTAGGATATCCCAATATTTAAGATGGTTGTGATTTTAAGATAAGTGCAGGAGTTTAATTCTGGCAATAGGCAGCATCAAGTTTTAGGGTAGCCATGGGATGGGATAAATGGTTTAGTACCTAGAATCCCCTTTTATTTTGAGAGACTCCTTATACAAAATTATAGAATGGAGTATAAAGAGGGAATTGAAGGACAGGATTAATGTATAGTTTCTTCTCATAAATTTGGCTCATGTTATATATATATTGTATATTTTTCTTTGGATTGCAATGCTAATCGTCAAAGATAAGCCATTTAAAGTATGATATGTGCTTAACTTATTATTTATTTTTGACTTTTATGAAGTGTGGTTAACTTGCTATGAACTTTCATCTGAATTCATAGGAAATTGGAGACTTTGAGAACTGGATGAAGATCATGGAATATGATTGTAAAAATATCACCACAGCTATACAGAATATTCACCAAGAGTGATACTACTGCAATTGTTCATGTATGTCAGCATATAATTCTAAATATCTAATCCCTTTTCATTCATTTTTCTATTCCAAGCATAATACCAAATATCATGCATTAGTTTTAGATAACCATTTGCCTTTGTTTTCAGTGTAGTAACTGGATTGAAGAAGGAAAGATTGATTATTACCCTTATTCTTCATAAGTTATGAGCTGCTACCATTTGCCTATGCAAATGTTCAAATTTCAAATTTTCAACTATGAAGCTTTTGAGTGCATAAAGGAACAAAAGAAAAACTAATGATGCTTTATCTTTGTGCTTTTTGTCATAGAGCATTGTGTATTTGGATATAATAGATAGATAGAGCACAGTTCTTGATTTTTTAGCAATAATCATCTTCCTTCTGCATTTTTGCTGAACAGTCTTGTATTCCAGTTCTTTTGCGGGCCTTTGCCCGTGAATATATTGTTGTAAATTTCATCTATACATTTTCTAATAGTGGTTTTAAGTCATACTTGCAAAGAAATTTGAGCTATGTATTCAGTCTTTCCCCTGTTTCTGCTCTTTTCTGCTTTCTTGTAGCACTTTAAATATGTTTGTCAAATTTAAAAGTCTATGCACACTCATGGAACGTCAATGGGCTCTACTAATATACTCACATTACATAAACTCGCAAGTGTTAATGTGATATAAAATAATTCCTAAAAATCAGGTGGGAAATATTAGTCTAGTTTAGAGATGACAAATGAATCTTTTCTCATGGGTATTGTCTTAACCCATCTTAATTTTAACAGAAATTTTTGAATAATATCTGAATTTTTAAATTAGATATGTCAACAAGAATGTTTATGTACATATTCATCTCGTCTTTGTCCTTATATTTGTCTTTGTCCTCATATCTATCTTTGTTTTAAGTTATTAAATATTTTTAATTTATAAGGTAACGTATAAAACTTATATTAACTTGGCTAGATAGGAGGACGGGAATGCAGATAATTTTTTGTTTCGAAATATTGATGGAGAAGTGAAATCCACATCTGAAACCTCCCTTTGCATTCCTACTCCAGCTTACTGATTTTTGTAAATATTATGTAAAATCATTTAATGAACTAAACTTGCATACAAATCCCAAGTTCACAACATTTAAAAACATGTAAATATGAAGACGATCGACCTAACAGAATCATGCAAATAATTTAACCAATGACCGAGCGGTTTGAAGAATAGAACGCATAAGTAACAAGTGATATAACAGTTTGCTGATAGCATTAATAACATAGCAGATTAGTGAAACAATATTTGTATTTTTTGCTGGGTTCATTGTCGCTGTCTAGTTTGCCATGAATTGCTGGTTTTGCAGAATAATATTTGTATGCTGAATGCTGGATCACAAGAGTGCTGCTTGTTGGGTCAGAGCTTGCTGAGCCATGAGTTTGCTTTATGATTGAGCAACAAGCTTGCTGTGTTACTATGAACAGAAAAAGTGTATGTGTGAGGATTTTGGAAAGAGAACAGTGCTTGGAAAGAGAACCAAAGCATGATCGTTTTAGATAGTTTGGGAGCAATATTAATTAAAAACAGTATAAGGGTATCTTTGGTTTAACGTTTGAATCAATTCTACGATGCAGAAACAAGAATTAGTTGTTTCTCGGTGAATTTTTTACTTTAATTATTTTTGAAAACCAAACATAATTTAATTTTGTGATAAAAAATCAATTATAATCAATTTTATATCAATTTGATGCATAACCAAATATGGATTAATTAACTCCGTTCTGGACTTCAAATTCAAAGAATTAGATAGAGTTTGATTGAATTTACTTCATTCTACTAACAAATGTATTATCATCCAGCTTTACGCATACCTTTTATAGAAGATGAGATATGAATTAACTTTTGAATTGCGTAAACTTTTGTAGACTCAATTTAGTTTAGAACAATTTAAAGTGTAATGATAGAATCAATAAGATTCACATGTGATAAAAAAAGTTATTGAAAGTATTGTTTACTAAATTTGACAGAACAAAAGGTATTTCATATTAATATATTAAGGTTTTATTAGTAATTTAGTTTTTATATTTAGATTTTTATTTGTTTTTATTTTTGCATAACTTTTTTTATTTAATTGAGTTTCAATTTTTTGTTAAATAAAGTCAATGTTATTTATTGATAAATTGATATTAACAAGATTTGGAAATAATCACTCCAGTTATTTTTTTTTTCATTCAATTAAACTTTTATATATTTGAAGATAATTTAAAAAATAATTTACTAATTAAATCTTTTATTAGATTGATGAGAAATTTTTCGAACTGTGTCAAATGACAAAGATTCACATTTTGTCATATTATCTAGAACTTAATTAAATTAAAAATCTAAAAATAGGAATAAAATAATAATTTAATTTGGTAGCTTTGTCTTTCTGTGTGCTTGATTGATGGTTGCGGAAACAGTAACAGCAAAAACTTTTTCTCCTTTTTCTCTATGCTACCCTCTATTATAAAGCCTCTCATTTGCTTATGTAATACACAATGATGCAGATGCTAACTTTACTATCAACACTTTCTATTTAACAAAATGTAAAAGATGGTCAACTTGATTTTGTTTATCTATTTTTAAGAATAAAAAAAACACAGTTTTGGTAGAACTCAATGATGTTGTCGGTTGAATAATTTAACAGACTCCATTGACTGGAATATGGGTCCTTGTCGTTGTCCTGTAATTGATCACCTTTTAGATATTCCCCCCAAAAAAAATCAAATGCCTTTCTGCAACAACTTTTGGGAATATTAGCTGTTCCCTTCATAATTTGTAAACAAAATAATATAATAGATGGTGTGTGATAAATCAACGAGTTAGGTTTATGTAGCCATGCTATGCTAATCTAATCTCTTTTACTTATCATCCACGTAAGTTGGTCCTTCTGCAAAACTTATCTATAATGTCCAAGATCATTGCATTTCATATTCATTATTTCTCAAATTTTTAATAATCAATCATCTTAATTATTCAAGATTTTTTGTTAGTGTAATTTGATTTCGAAATTACAAAAGTAGTGAGCTTTTTAAAAAATGTACAGTGATAGTAAGTCGTGAAAAAATATGGTGACTTCGTTATAAAGAAATTGTGTGAAAATAACACGATTTCATTTACATCAATTTGAAGTTGTGACATGTTTTGGCGACTTTAGTGCATTTCGTGAAGTTGTTGTAGTGAGACATGACTTTACTTAAGCTAATTGCAATTTTGGACGAAAGTAAAATCGTCTCATATAGACATGATTTCAGTTGGAAATGAAATCGTCATCAAATATGTACAATTTCTGTATAATGTGATATGTGTTGAAGTCGTTGTAGCTTTGTATGACTTATTTGTGAATACCTTTTTTTTTTATATTATTTTAATATTAAATACATTAAATAAAAGTTAAATAGTTTTTGAATAAAAGATGGGAGAAGAAAGTAAATAAAGAATAGAAGGAAAAAAGTAGTTTTACTTAATAAGAAGTACATCTAATAACATTCTTGGTAAAGAGAAAATAATATATATTAAAATAAAGTAAACAAAGTTGACATAATGTAATAATGTTTGGCTTTTTTATATTTGAGGATCGATTTTAAGTTGAATTTGTTAAAAAATATTATTGTAATTTTTTTTTTGCGACATTAAATGTAAAGTTGTCTTCCATCCAGTCAGTTTCTTCTTTTTTTTTTTTTTCAAAAAGTCGTTTAGGTGTTCAGTTTTTGTTCATGACGACTTCACTTTTAGATTTTTTGTTTTGTTTTGATTGGAACAAAAATAAAAAAATAAATTGAAATAAAAAAAAGCATTAATCTACTGTTAACAAAATTTTGTAAAAACAAAATATAAAAACGGCAAGGTTAAAAAAACTGAAAAATGAAAATTTTGAAAACAAAATATAAATCTGCAACGTTTAAAAAAAAAAAAACCTAAAAATGAAAGTCACAACTTCATTGTTCACAATAATAGAAATCGTCCCCTATTACGACAACTTTGCTTTTTGAAAAAAAATAAAAAGAAATCGGTTGGGTTGGAGGACGACTTTACCTTTAATGTCGTCCTCCCTCATATAACCCAATTTTGCAATAAAATTTTCAACAAACCCTATTTTACAAATTTATGGTCAAAAGGACTCCAAAATATTAAAAAACCAATGATGTTAGTTACACAAAATGAAATTTTAGTCTCTATCTAATTGTATATATTATGATCAATATTTCTGTAATATGAATATTTTGATTTGTTTGGAATATTTAAGCTAGCCGAGTGTATATATATATAACAAATCTGCAAATATTTTTCATAAATACTTAATAAATAACAGGACAGATAATAAAACAAGTTTTTTAAGCAGGACAGTCCAACCCATTACCATCTGTACTTGCACCTATACAAAACATGTTTACAATTTTAGATCTGAAGAATAGTACCATGTTCAACACAAATCATTAGGAGATGAAAAGAAAAAAAGTGAAGGGCGAAACCTAACAAAGATCCAATAATGACATTTCTTTCAATTGTTATTAATCTTATTTGTCAAATATATATTATATAGCTGCATGCATATGTCTTATATATATTACATGAGTTATTACAAATAGTCAGTGACAAGCACATATGTAAAAAAATACGATACAGATAAAAATTCTCTTAAGTAATAGATTTACAGAAAGAAGAGAAAAGAAAAGAAGGTTTTGTTGTGTATGCAAGTTTCTCTATTCATGAGATGTACTAAGATACACTGAAAACTCATTATATAAAAGTTGGAGGTGGTTTTGATTATTCCTCCTTTTCTATTTCATGTTGCAGTGGCAATAATAAAGCTTTTATATTTTGGTCAAAGGTAGCAGTAGCAGACAATATATATTGAAAAAAATATAGAATAATGTTGTTAACAGTAAAGATAGAATAATGAAAAATGAGAGGAGATGGCTTGTGGTTGGCATGCTCCTTCCCTCTATATAAGTCCTTTTGTTTTGGTAGGAAAGTTATATGATTATAGGTTAAAGATGGCTTCTTCTCATATTGAATCATTGGTTGTGTTTGTGGTCATTGGCATGGTGACATTAATCATCCCTGTCAATGCAAACCTCTCTCCTCATTTCTATGATAAAGTTTGCCCTAAAGCATTACCTGTCATAAGGTCAGTGGTTCAAAGAGCAATTAACAGAGAACCACGCATTGGAGCTTCTCTTCTGCGCTTGCATTTCCATGACTGCTTCGTCAATGTAAGTATAAACATTCTTAACAACAATGTTTATCTAAGATTTTAACCATTAAATAACTCTACTATCTCAACATGTCTGCAATATACTTTGCCAAACAAAGCTTTATTCCTTAAACATGTGCTGTGCTGTGCTGTAAGTTTGATCTATTTTGTATTAAAAAATATTGACTGATCGTTCGAGAAATTTCAAAATAAATTATGTTGTATTTTCTGGGATTAGCTTGAATTATATTTACGTATAATTAATGGAGATCTCACATTATTTCAAAATATATAAATAATACAAACTTTACATATTAAAATTATGAATTTAAGTTTATTTTAACAAAATTTATTATTTATTAAATCTATGATATTATTCGTCATTAGGTTAAAGTTCACTTCATAAGACTACTTATTTCTTTATCATAGAGATGCAACTGTTTTCTTTATTTATTTTTTTATTTAAATTTAAGTGGTGTACATGTCAATGTAATGAAAAGAAAAAGTCATCGTAAAGTATTCAGCAATACTATTCCGAGTATATGAATAAAAGAAACACTTTTTTCTTTTCTAAATTATCAGTTTGCCTCACTAGAACTATTTTTGGTGATGCATATACCATACGTGATATTCATTCGATTGTATGGGATATGAAATTTCTTACTCTATAAGAACAAGTAAAATATCTACAAAAATTATGTTGGAAGAATACGAATGTGGGTGGTTTAATTTTTTTAAAGGAATCATTGCAATCTTGGTTCCAATAATATGAAGATTAAATAAAACTATTAGTTTTTCCTTTGGGCATATTCACTTTTTTACATTATCATTTAATCATAAATTATGATTGATGGAATTTTACAATACCTTTCGTAAAAAATTATTATAGATGATGATGTGTGATTAAATAATAATATAAAAATGCGTTTTACAATGTTAATACGTAACTTTTCTTCAAGATGTATCTCCACAGCCATCTTATTTAAATTATTTTTTTTTCTATTGTGATTTTTTAAGAGTAACTTTTACACTAATTTTATATAATTCTGTTTTTCCTATCATATCACCTTCATTATCTTTAAAGATTCTCTTTCGGCCCTTTTAAAATTGTATAAATCCACAAGAGTCTGAAATTTTCTTTTCCACATTTTTTTAAAGGTTTGCATGCATACATCGAAAGGAACTTTGTTACAAATTGCACGTACACCAATGCTTCAATATATATATATATATATATATATATATATATATATATATATATTACTCTCTTTTTTTTCAATCATTGTTCCTATAACCACTTTCTATCTTATCATCGACGTACCATAACAGTGGACCAGCAAGCAATAATTAACTGAACTCTATTATTCTATACGCTAGACAACAGAAATCATGTTATGATATGAAACTATGCAGAATAATTTAATTGCATGGAGAATAATGCACACCTAACACATGGCTGCTAGCTTCCATTAATTTTTCAAATAAAAACAGCACCTTACTGTAATTACAATTTAAATTTTCATGATCTCCAACAGTATTTAAAAACTTTTATATATGCCTTGTGAGCTGTAAAATGAGCTATAGTTAAAACTATACTAATCACCATGTCAGTTCTGCTATAGTGCTGTGATTTAATTTACTGAAATATAACAGAAATGCATTTGAAACAACAGGGGTGTGATGGATCCATTTTGCTAGATGACACCAGAAACTTCATTGGCGAGAAGACAGCTTTTCCAAATAATAATTCAGCAAGAGGCTTTTCTGTGGTTGATGAAATCAAAGCAGCAGTTGACAAGGCCTGTAAACGGCCAGTGGTGTCGTGTGCAGATATCTTAGCCATAGCAGCTCGTGATTCCGTAGCCATTGTAAGTGTTATACAACATTTCACAAAAGTTCATCTGAAAGTTTTAACTACGAGTTTAAGTCTCTCGTGGAATAAAAATAAGAAAGTTGAATATTAAGAATGAAGATAAAATTAATTTTGTGAAGTTGAATTAAACTTAAATTTTTTTTATTAATATGATATCATAATTGAAACTATAATATGTTTGTCTTCACTTTCAACAGTATGGGGGTAAAGACTTTTGGTACCAAGTGTTGTTGGGAAGAAGAGATGCAAGAACGGCAAGCAGGGATGCTGCAAATTCAAATCTTCCTCCACCAACCTTCAGCTTCTCTCAGCTTGTTTCCAACTTCAAAAATCAGGGATTGAATGTGAGGGACCTTGTGGCTCTCTCTGGAGGCCACACCATTGGCTTTGCAAGGTGCACTACGTTCAGAAACAGAATCTACAATGAATCCAACATTGACACCAAGTTTGCAGCATCTTTGAGGAACATATGTCCTCGACGTGGTGGAGACAACAACTTAGAAAAATTGGATGCTACTCCTGCAAGAGCTGATTCCACGTACTTCACCGATTTGCTGCACAAAAAGGGTCTCCTCCATTCTGATCAAGAACTGTTCAAGGGAGAAGGCAGAGAAAGTGACAAGCTGGTGCAGCTATACAGTAGAAGCACTTTGGCTTTTGCTAGAGATTTCAAAGCTTCAATGATCAAAATGGGTAACTTGAAGCCTCTTACTGGGAATCAGGGAGAGATCAGATGCCATTGCAGAAGGGTCAATTAGAATCGGAAATTACTAGGTCTGAGTTTCAATAATGGTATGCAGAGGAAAGAATAAGAAGCTGTATGTATTGTTGTACCATATTGTATTATATGCTTGGTCATGTCAATTTTAGACGTGACTGTGTATTGTTCAACGAAACATTTTGCGTGTTGTATGTGTTGTTTTAAGCAACTTCAAATGATCAATAGTTGAACTCAAATGGTAATCTAAAACCTGAGACGTGTGAGACTGTATTTATTCTTAGAAATTTAAGTGTGTATCTAAGTTTTATATTGACTAGAAATAATGTAGAGTATTATATAAGAGATAAATACACAAAAACCCCTTGACTTAAGGTTTTAGATTAAAAGTTATGTCAATACCTTATGTAATTAACTCAGATCTTATTGGTATTATATTTTCTCATAAAACTCCTCTTATAAACCTATCTCATGCGTTTCAAGCCGATAGAAGGAGTTATGATGTATGAAATTGTTTAACCTATCTAATTAGAAGCCTATATTTGTTGAATTTAGAGCAAAATTTTAACAATGACAAACTACTTTTTTTAAATAAAGAAGGTACCACTTTATTATTTTACTTTGATTAAAAAATAAAAAAATAATCTAGTTAATTTTATTTATAAAAACGTTTTCAAGTTTGTAAAAAAATAATGTTTGTTAACAGATAATTTTTCTAATTTATAATATCTCGTGAATTGCATCAGAGAATAAGAAAATAGTAATTTATGCAATTGCATTTTATTCTTGTACTTGGTGAAGGAAACTCCTTTTTTTTTTTACTTCAAAGTATCCGAGCAGCATATAAGTATTTGAAGGCCAGTGTGATAACTACAAGGCCCAACCTCAATTTAATTCAGCTACTGATTTAATTCATAATATTCTTGTAAGGTTTGAAAGCACATTCATTCTTGTATGTCGGGTTAGATAAATAAGGTTGGGTAAAATATATAATAATAATAAAAAAATAATTAAGTTTAAGTAACAGGTTAAATTTTAGTGCAAATGATGTTTTAATGTATATAAATTTATAGATATATTTTAAATTTTATTTTTAATGATATTTTTTTTGGGTTAAAATGAAATAGTAAATTATATTAAATCAATAGTTAATAAAAATTTAATTAAAATTATAGACATGATTTTTAAAAAGATTCAGTATACTTATTTATTTACTTAAAAATAAAATAAAAGAATTATTTTTAAATTGGCTCAATATGAATCCACACCTGAATAACCTACTCAAATTTGTCTTAATCTCAAAAACCTCTATCCGGCTAATTCGATAACTTAAATAACGAAATATAAATTTTGAAATATTAAATTCAAGTTATTCTAAATTGATCAAATTGAATCTGAATTTGATGTAATCCAACCAATTTTCATGCCTCTCAATTAATTAACTAATAATTTAACTTTATCAATTAGTATACAAAAAACTGGTCAAGTGACATGAATCATGATCCAACTCAGTGATGTCCAATTTTTTAATTAGGATCAACAATTAAAAAGGAAATTAGTTTTGTGAGCGACTATAACGGTAAACATTCATTTAAGTTCGTAATTTAATCGTGGAAGTTTAATACGAATTTAATTGGAATGTAGATTTATAAAATTTAAAGGTCATATTACAATATAAAATATTAGAAATCATATAATTACTTGTTATTTTTTTTTTTCATATTATATATATATAGTCAAATGACTTTAAGTAATTTTTTCAGAAAATAAAGTACTAAGATGATTGATCTGAGTATTTTCGTTTTTCATATGCGAATTTAGACTGAATGCGGACTTAAATGAGTACGGACTTAGACGAGAGAAAAAAGTAAACATATTTAAACACAACTTCTTTGTCTTTCTTTATTTTCTCGGTTGATAAATATATTTTAGATTAATTTTTATTAATAAAAAATAAACATCATAGTTGTTTAGATCTCAACCAATTAGATAATATTGTTTTTTATACGTTGAAAAACTAAAGTCAAACTTTATAAACAATCAAAATAAAAAACACAATTTTAATCGTTACAGCAATCTCTTATATTTTTATTACAATATTGGTCTTTCAGAGTAGTTTAACCTTCTCTATTTGGAATTTTTTTTTAATATAGTATTTATCATTATATATACATATAGTTTTTAGATTAGAATATTTTCTTCGAAATCTCTCCATAATGAATCATCTGTATAATTTTATAACAAAAAGTATTAAAAAAAGAAAAGCTATTGTTGTGGAAGGAAAAAAGGTGTTTATTTTTTTTCTTTTTTTATGATTACATAAGAAAGTGTTTGTGGTACATTAGATTGGCTTTCCTTGTCCAACAACTGCTTAGAAGTTTATGTGTCCCTTTTAACTTTTCAACTCAATATATATAATACAATCGTTGTGTATAGTTAATTAAGAAAACGTGTTGGGTAACTAATGGACTCTAATCAACAATCTAATTAATGTGTTTTCTCATGCCACTTTATTAATTATATGTTCTTAATAATTATCACTCTCAACAACATATCTAAAGAGGCTTAGCTACAGCAATTTCTAGATTCAAATTTTCTTTGATACGCCATCAAATTTCACAGCCAGCAAGATTAATATTTTTTAGAGGGATAATTAAAACTCAACAATATATTTATATAATATTTTTTTCAGGTCAAAGATGAAACTTTAGATTAGTGCCCTTATTATATACTCTCAACAATCTATTGATGCAACTATGCTAATTACTTTTTTAGCGTTTATTAAACGAATCAAGGAAAAAAGAAGAAGATCAAATTGACCTGTTTTTAGAGTTAAATAAAAGATGTTAATTTAATATTCTTGACGTGAATCTATTAGAATTGGGCTGATTGCACGTGATTTGGACTAGAATAAGATTAATTGAGTTTAAATAGATTTGAAAAAAAAATGAAGTGGACATTAATATTTAAATGGGTAAGATATTGGTTTAGTTTAAGTAGCGCTTTAATTCAAGAGATTAATTTAAGCAATTTTAGCTTATTTGAAGTTCAAGATTTTTGGGTGACTTGTTTTGAGTTTAACTACTAGAAGGGACTCATAGGATTCAAACCCTAATTGATTATATTAGTTGGTAATTACTTAATCCAAAAATCATAAAACAATTAATTAGTTTTTCATTACTCTTAGTCATTATATTTAATTTCATACTTAATAACACAAACGCGTATTGATTAGATAGAGGTCTAGTTTCTCAATTAAACTTTCCACTAGCTAAATATCACAATTTGAAAACACTAGAGATGAGATATTTTGTTCTCAAAAGTTATGTTTTTGTTTCTTTAATAGAAAAAATCATATTATTTTATTTTTATTCCCTATTTTTAAAAGTTTATTTTTGACTAAACAATAATAAAATACACTTTCCAATATTTCTTATACAAATATTTAACATCATAACATATAACATAGTCTTAAACCAAATAATCCTCACGAGTATATAATTAATATAAAAAGGGAAGTTTTGTTAAACTTAAAGTAAATATTTATGATACAAGCAAATTTTAAAACAATATCTCACTTAAAAAACCATAAGGGATTTTTCTAACAAGGATATTATATTATATGTTGGTAACTCAAACAAGGAATTAAGGTATACTTAGAATCTAGTTTCTTTACATCATTCTCTCCTATATATAAATCCTATACACTTTTGCTACCAACACAAATCAGCACAATGAATTTTCATCTTCAATCTCTTCTTCTGCTTACTTTGGTGGCAACATTTATCATCCCTACTTTTGCTCAGTTAAGTCCCGATTATTATGACCATGTTTGCCCTCAAGCATTACCAATCATATACTCAGTTGTTAAGCAGGCAATTCTTCATGAAAAACGCATGGGAGCATCCTTGCTGCGTTTGCATTTCCATGACTGCTTTGTTAATGTAAGTTCCACTTTATTTTTTCCTCAAATTATTGTTACATAATTAAAATTCATTTCAATTCCACCAAAGTTCTCATCAATTGACATGCTCCCATATAAAATACAAGACTTGAGTTGGAAATTACACAATTCACATAAAAGATGTAATTTTTTTTGACAAAAATTGCAAACTTTCTTGTACAATTTTTCCAACAAAAATTATAAACTTTCTCGATTTTGACAAAAATTACAAACATTCTACTCGCACACAACTACCAAATTCCTAGTATACCCAAATGACTTTATTAAGTTGCAGTGACAACTCTAACTCTAAAAACAAGTCTTTAGTTGTTTTAGTACTTTTATACTACTTCTTCTGGTATTAATCGACATGGGATTTTAATGAGTATCTATTTGATAACCGAACGAAACAACTGTGATGTAATATGATGCGTACGGTACAAGTCAGAACCTAATAACAAAATTTGAAGCATTATAGTGTCAAACAAACGTACCATGAACCTAAAATGTCGGCGTGGGAAAACTACAGGGCTGTGATGGATCAGTGTTGCTAGACGACACACCTTTGTTCTTGGGGGAGAAGACTGCATTTGCAAATCTGAATTCAATCAGAGGATTCGAGGTGGTTGATGAAATCAAAGCAGCAGTTGATAAGGCTTGCAAACGTCCTGTAGTATCATGCGCAGATATCTTGGCTGTAGCAGCTCGTGACTCTGTAGCCATAGTGAGTGCAATCTAAATCTTTCATCAATTCTCCTTCTGCAAGAAATCATGTGTAGTTAAAACCATGTTCATAGTAGTATCTATCCAACTTCTATATACATACAGTAAAATAGTGTTGATGAAAGTGTCACATCGACTCAGTTTACGATACAAATAAGTGAAAGTAAATCTCAACTTATGAACTGATCTTGTAAGATTGAGTTAGGTTTAATGTTCGATTCTTAACAAAAAGTTCGGTTATATTTTAACCTGTTTTGTATACATATATTTTGCTTGATGTGTGCTAATTGTTAACAGTTGGGTGGTCCACAATATTGGTACCAAGTGTTACTAGGCAGAAGAGATGCAAGAAAAGCAAGCAGGGATGCTGCAAATGCCAATCTTCCTCCTCCATTTTTCAACTTTCAACAGCTTCTTGATAATTTCCAAACTCATGGACTGAACCTCAAGGATTTGGTGGTTCTTTCTGGTGGCCATAGCATTGGATTTGCAAGGTGTATTAACTTCAGGAACAGGATCTTCAATGACACCAACATAGATCCCAAATTTGCAGCCACTTTGCGTGAGTCATGCCCTCGGAGAGGAGGAGACAATAACTTAGCACCATTTGATGCCACTCCTTCAAAATTTGACACCACATACTATAACGCTTTGTTGTACAAAAAGGGTCTTCTCCATTCTGATCAAGAGCTATTCAAAGGTGATGGTTGTGAAAGTGACAGTTTGGTGCAACTATACAGCAACGACCCTTATGCTTTTGCCAAAGATTTTGGAGTTTCCATGATTAAGATGGGTAACTTGAAGCCTCTTACAGGGTCCTACGGAGAGATCAGATACAACTGCAGAAAAGTCAATTAGCACTGTTTGATAATGATTTCAGCAACTGTTTGATATAAAGTCATATATATGTGCAAATTTTTATACTCGATGTTGATAATAAGACTCTTGGTTCAAAACTTCACATAATGAACCGCAGAGAGTTAAAAAATTGCGAGATGTGTTGCTTGCTGTTACTGTTAGTATTTTTCTTTGCTTCTTTTGTGAGACCAATTGCCTTGTTTCTTGGAAGTGTTCATATTAATTAAAATTTTATGTGGTTACTACTGTGTAATGGTATACTCAACTTTCTTTCATTAGGGAACCATTGACGTTATATGCTAATTAATTTTCAAAGCATTGTTTATATTTTGACCAAGCTTTTTCAGTTTATTAATGTTCATTTCCTTTTGTAGTTCAGTATTCTGTATGCATGAACTGTTTGACCAATGTTTTGATATTTATTTTGTGACAGATCAACTGTTGAATCATTCATTGTCATGATAACTAAGGTGGTATTCTGTGTTTTGCCCCTACGTTTTGGAGTGTAGTAACCTTAAAAGAACAAGTGGTTGTAATGCATATTAACTATCAAAGATAATGAAACCAAATCCATCTTATTTAGACACATTAATTACAGATTCCTTATGGTTCACTGTGTTAAATATGTTAAAATTCTGACACAAATAAAAAAAATATTGAAGCATTTATGAATTGAAAGTTTTATGTTTTTGAAAATAAGATCTGTGTCAAAAATTTAGACACAGACTCATTAACTTGTTTTTCTTTTTCTGCTAAACGGGCTATTATTTTAGAAAGAAAACGTACCATGAATCAATTTAGACATTTTGGTTTATAAGTTTCAGAAGTTGTGTCAAGAATGGAATTTTAACTTAACTCAAACTTATAAAATAATTTTATTTCTAGTCCACGTAGATCTCCAACACACCTTCTCATATCGGGCATAGACCCAACAAATGACACTACAATAGATCTAATAAACATTAAATCTTTTAGGATTGATTCTAACGTGTTAAGAAAGATTTTAAGTCTAACTCAACTTTAGAAAATCAGATTGTAAGATGATATTTGCATCCATATATATACTTTAAAATCGTCTTATCTTTAGTAAATATCCGATCTCCAAAAAATTCAAATCAAATGGTTCAAATCAAAAGAACGAAGCAATAGGAAGATGTATTATTGGGCAAATAAAGAATAGACCACACGTTTTGCTGTACTGTTCAATAATTGTTATATTTTATTTGGTGTTTAACGTAAGGCCCCATTTCTTTTCTGCTCTAGAGTTGGTGAGCTGCCCTTGTAAGTGGGCCTAAAGGTTGGCCCAACGTATATAAACCCTGCTATGTTGCTCTAATCCCATCTCACACTCACTCTTTCAGAAATTAGCCGTCAACCCTCTCACCAAAAAGAGCTCTGCTAGGGTTCGTTTCTTCATCTCGAACAAGTCCGCTCAAGCTCCGTTTTTGTTTTCTGCTCCTTGTAAGTGATCCCCAATCTCATGCCTTTTCCACGTAAGAGCTATTTTCTGTATTCCTTCACTTAAGGTTCCATAATAACGTTGTTCTGCTACTGTTCAGTCGTTCCGCCAATTTTCCAGCCCGTCTCTCGAACTGCCGTGCTCCAAGGTCCCGCGTCGAAGTTCTGTTAAGCCGCTTTCCAAGTACGGGAAGTTAGGGTTTTAGTTTCGAGTCATTATTTTGAACCGTGTACGAGTTGGTTGCTGATTTTATGGTGTGATATTTCATTCTGATATGTTAGAGTGTTTTACATGAGTAGTTTGGATGAAGAACATGGTTGTACAGTGACGAACAGTGGCGAGACCTGTTAATCTCGCCCAAGCGAGTCCATCTCGCCTAGGCGAGATGAAACAGGGAAGCTCGCCTAAGTTTTTGCACGAAAGGTCGCCCAGGCGACTCGCTTAACTTTTGAGCGA
>Ga0214543_1001705_pt1 | contig 42961 bp, 27 predicted proteins | sample CNSS2metaG_FD_160094 | JGI IMG/M metagenome (GOLD analysis project Ga0214543, IMG submission 160094) | Root nodule microbial communities from cowpea collected in UCLA plant growth center, Los Angeles, California, USA - CNSS2 | ecosystem: Host-associated > Plants > Roots > Nodule | place: USA...
TTTTGAAGCATGCACTTCACCCTGGGTTTCCATGTAAAACTTTTGTAGTTTGTGTGCTATTAAATCTCATATTAGCTCGGTGTATTTATAATGACCAAAAGGTGCGCTACATAAATATCTTGGTGCTATTGCTACTAATAGTAACTTTAAGAAAAACTGTATTTTCATAACCAATTTCTTTCAATAGTTAGTAGATAACTTTTTTATCATTAAATAATAAGAAATATAAATAAAATTTTAAATAAAATAATAATACGCATAATTCCACAATAATAAATATTATTGACATTTGAAGAAATGATATTGTTTTATAGTAATTATTTTAAGGGTTAAATATGTTTTTGTCCTTTAACTTAAAATGAATTTTGGAATTAATTCATTTCGAAATTTTGAAACAATTTAGTTCTTCATCTTTCGAAATACGTGAATTTAGTCGTTTTAATCAAATTTTGTTAAATTTATTTGACATTTCAAGTACGTTTCATAATAGTATTTGACTTAACATAAAAGTAAAAATGAATCAAACAATATAAACAATATAAATACAATCTTGAAATGTGTACGAAACATCAAATAAACCTAACAAAATTTAATTAAAAGGACTAAATTCAAGTATTTCGAAAGATGAAGGACTAAATTGGGCCAAAGTTTCAAAATAAACTAATTCCAAAATTCAATAAAAATTAAGGAACCAAAATCATATTTAACCCTTATTTTAAATATTAAATATGATGATATGACAAAGGAAAGTTAGAATAGATGGTGAAACGACTTGTCGTACATAAGAACAAAATAAAACGTCTCCCCTCCCATACCAAACTTCCTTTTCAAACATGTTATTTATGAATTATAGATATTTATATTTTTACTATTTAAATTAATATTAACTTATATGAACAAAATATTTAATTTTTATTATTAGAAAATTGAATACGAAAAGGTATACTATATAAATATATCTCGATACTTTACTAATAGTAACTTGAATACAAATTATATTTTCGTAACCAATTTTCCTTTAAATATTTATTAGATAACATTTTTCCAAATTTAATAATAATAAATATAAATAAAATTTTAAATTAAAATAATAATACTGATAATAATGATGATAACGATGATTATGATCATAATGATGATGATAATGATAAAATCATCAATTTGAACAATACTATGTGGATCACACTCATTATAATAGATAAGCATGGGATAAGAGAAATTTAAAGATGGATGGTTTGGCACACATAAGAAGAAAATAAATCCTCTCCCTTTTATAAGAAAGGCAAATAAATTTGTCTCGGTAGATATTGTTTAAATCCATTCTGATTTTGATAAGAATGTCTCACTTTGACAAAGGTATGAGTATTAGTAATACCAAATTTTAAATTGGATATGAGGATTAGATGAGTGTGTATATATCCATCTCTTTCTCATCCTCAAACCCGTTTTCATTTTAAATGATCAAAACACTCATTGTGTATTAGGTAACTTAAAAATTTTATATTCTGTATTATCTCATGTCCTTAGTTATGTTTCATTTGGATAACTATTATTTTTCTTTTACGATGAAAATTTTTATTCTCTCTCAACTTTTATTTGATATGTTCAATATTCATAATGATTACTCACATCTTTAAGATATTTTTCCTCTAATTTTAATCTTGATTGCACATTTTAGTCTCTAAGTTACAAGACTAAAATAATTGTTGTATGGAATAGAATTTTGTAACCTTAGGGTATGGATTATAATGACCTTTTTCTACTACTTCTACTTAAAAATATTTGTGTCAACCACAACATTATATGCAATAAGGACATATGATAGTCAAAATACACCTAGAGTTGTCAATTATAATGAAAAATATTAAGTTACCCTTATAAGATTTTCACTTTTTAGATGAGTTTTCTTTGAAATGAACAAGGTCACACTACTATATAATCCCCATTTATAATTACAAATAATTGTCAATTGAATGAAAAAGAATTTACTATACAAATACAATAATTTAAAAAAAATACAAGTTAGAAAACTAACCTTTCAATGTATGGGTCAAGTAAATATTTTTTTGAGTCACTCATCATGTTTGCAAGTATTGCTAGATCTAAACTTTGTGTTCCTAGATTTCTATATGCATTAAGCCTTAACAAATCTATATATGTCTATTTTTTCTTATTTCACACTTAATCTATATATGCATTAAGCCTTAACACAATGAATTATAAGTAGAATATAACTATTATAACAAAGAAAACATAAATAAAAATTTGACTTGCATGGCCCATTTATATAATTGAAACATTTGACATGAAAAATATATATAGGAAAATAGTATTATCGACCCTAAAACTTTGTTGTCCCAATGTTTCTACAAGGTTTTGCTCTTCGACCTCAGTAATATTATTACAATAAATTCTTTAATTATCCACAAAATGTTATCGACAAAAATAAATTCATTAATTAAACTACATTTAAAGATGAAATTTACCGAAAAAATAAATTTGTTGATAAAATTTGTCGTAAATTAAAATTTGAATTATTATTCGTTGGTAAAATCCTTAGGTAATATAGAATTGTTATTATTGACCAATTTTTTCGTCGTAAATTATATCATTAAAATAACGCTACATTTCTTGTTTTGATTCGTGGTGAAATCCATTGGTAATGGAGTTTTGTAAAATCTGTCAACAAAGATGGGTGCTGAATTTCTTAAAATTCAAATTACTAACGAACAAATTTGTTGGTGAATTAGGCATAAAATTTCCTACTAAAATAAAATTTGGATTACTGACAAAAAACTCTACCAATAAATTGGGTACCAAATTTCCCACCAAATCTGACGAAATATGTTTATAAATGAATTATAGATGTCTAAAAAAAAATTAAGAGAATGAGTGTAAGAAGAAAGAGCAAAAGAAGATAAAGGGGAGGAGGAGGAGAAGGAGAATGAGAGGATTTAAAGGCGATCCAATGGTGCTCGACGGTGCAGCGATGGTGGCGGTGGTGACACAGGAACAATAGTGCGACGTTGCCTGTAGAATGACGTCAGAGGTCAAGGTCGTGGTGTAGTAAAGGAGAAAAAGGAAGATTAAGATAGGGAGGAGGAGGATGAGCTAGCAGTTGTGGTGGCAAAGCTAGAGGGCGGTGGCAGTAGCTTCGTCGAAGGAAGAGGAGGAGGGGAGGAGGAATTGGAAGAAAAAGAAATGGAAAAATCAAAGGAAAAAGAAAAAGAATGGAGAGGAAGAAGATGAAGTAGATCGTGATATTTATGAACGAATTTTACTAACAAAATTTTGGTCACTGGTGATTACCGACGAACTTGAGAGTGCAAAAGTGCAAAAGATGTTGCGACCAAGACATTCAAATTAAGTTGCAAAAGCTAAAGTATCTTGAGTCTGTAGCGTAAGAGTTGAGGAAGTGTAATTTAAGACTATGGATAGAAAATTCTCACTTAGTTCCTAAATTAGATTTTGCTCAAATCCTTATAATGTTGTTTTTTTATTCCTTGAATATCATACTTTGATGTAACTATTTTATGTCTAATGAAAGATAATGTTTGTTAATTTTTTTAGTATGATTATTATTTTTTATATATTTTAAATTATCATTATTTAAAAAGATTATTGAATTATAAAATAATAAATATATGTGGGAAATAATATATAATAAGATATGTAAATTACAACATTTAATAATAGCGGCAAACATCGTAATATAATGTGAATCGTGACAGTTTTAAGTGTCATTATTTTCAATATATTTAATTTTATTTAACGAATTACGACGGCTTTAACTTTCGTAATTTACCTCAAGAAACCACCAGTTTATACAATGTAAAACATGGTGGTTGTTGTCATAGTTCACTTGAAACCATCACATTACGCTTTATGGTGACACGAATTGCGGCAGTTTTCGAAACCGCCATAAGCGTAAATTTTGGTAGTTAAAACCATCATATTTTACAAAAATAACCACACATTCAATTCATAAATTTTGAGGACATAATTAGAACAAGTTCAGAGAGAATTTAATAATTAAGCATTTCCTAAAAATACTGGGTTGCCTCCCAGCAAGCACTCGTTTAACGTCCTTTTAGCTCGATGCTTGATATCCACTGTGATTTTTTTTTCTTTTTGGTGGGTTGTCTATTAAACCAATACCATATGCTTCCTTGTGGCTTATCTTCATTTTAATTAATACCTTGCATTCACAAGAACACAAAAGATACTCGAAAAAACAAGTTATTCCAATTTTTATATAAACAAAAATTTGAGAACTAGAAATAAACATAAAAATAACAAAGAAAAAAGTGAAAGTATAGAAACAAAGAAACAAAAAAAAAAAAAACATAAGCACATCAACCAAACAATAATTCTAATATGTAAAAATGATTAAATAGATTTCCCAAATAACCTCACAAAATTGTCTCTCGTTGCAAAATTACTTAGTACTCTCATTTGCAATGAATACTACTTTTCCTGTTCTTTATGATTAGACACACAGATGTCTCTTGTAATGCCTATCTAAGTCAGACATACCTTACCAAATCTCTTAGACTAAGCATGCATCAAAACTTGCATTAAAACCATAATAGTGGAGGCCAAACACACAATCCCATTTCTGGTAATTGCAATATTTGGTTTAATTTGATTAGTTAGGCTACTGAAATTCCATGTTTAGGACCTTCCAACAACTAGATCATGTTTTAAGGCGTATCCTGAGACAAACATTAAGCACAAATTAAATGAATGGAAATCATAAACATATACAACCCAACTACATAAAAGAAAAAAAAAACATATAACCAAGTCTAAAAGAGATATAAATACCCAAATTGCCTTGTGATTAAACACAAGTCCCCGACAAAAACGCCAAAAACTTGTTATGGGATTGGCAAGTGTACCAAATCGTACAATAGACTTGTGAAATGTAACTTCCCTTTCGAGATACCACATCTCATTTTATAATTGCCAAAATTCCAAAAATGTAAAACTCATATACCACCTATTAAATAGGAAACTTCGCAGTATGTTTTTTTTTCAACTAGTTGCCAAAAAAGGGATCTGAACATAACTTTTTTATTTAAAATAAGGCATTAATACAATAAACCAAAACTCATTTCAAGTTATTTCAAGTTCAAAACTCAATCAAACTACTACATTTTCCTTATTCAAAAGTAAACACTTCTAAATGCTTTTCATAAAAATTCCAGAAAGCTTTCCCATGAGTTCCTCATAAGTATGCCTCTCCACTATCATCTACATCCACATATGTTTCGTATAACACACATGTTATACCATCCTCGCACAAACACAAATAACACACAAAAGCAAGGGTGAGCTAACCAATGAAAACTCATACAACAATATATTACCCACATATAACTCATTGTGCATTAGCCCAACATATGCATAACTCAACCAAGATAACCACCTATCACATGTTTCCACACTCAAAATATGCAAACATCAACATATTACCACCAAGTAATATCCAACAGTACGACATTCTCTCATAATCAACCACTTTACCTTTCCTTCACGACAACGCCTCTTGAAAAGGGTCTTTCACCTGCTTTCCATAGACTTACAAGAAACGAATCTACCCGCTCGACAAAGCCTTGGGTAAGAGCACTCTTGCTACGTGTAACATCCCGTCAGGATATCACGGATTTATAAATAAAACAAAAGAATTAATTAAATACAGCGCATTTAATAATACCTCATTTTCCCAAAGCGCGTGAAAATTTCAAAAATTTATTAAATGATCAAATAGAGTTCATAACCATACGTTCCAAACTAAAGGACAATGTTATAAAATCACCCATCAGGGTTTACAACTGTTTTCAAAAGCAATAAATAAAACTTAAGAGTTTCCCAAGTCGAACCCCTCTCTACGACTAAGCTACACTTGAGCCACCTGCATCATCAATATCTGCTCCCGTGTACCGTGTACACGATCATCGCCAAACACACGTAGATAGGGTGAGCTTAGCAGATAAACCATATATACAATGTTACAAACATATATAACAACATACACACGTATCACAGTACTTAACTTAACATCCCACATTGTTCTATACTTTTATTCCTACTATCTGACCCTCAAATTGGATTATTTGTGTTCTACATCGTCTAATGATTACTTCAAGGTGACATGTTGCCCTACCTATCGGCCACAACTGACAGAGCACGTGCGGGAAACCATGCTACGGATCATACACCGTAATGCCGGGAGAGTTCCCATATACGAACATAGTCTATATCGTCCCAAGACTACCAAACTCATCAGCCAACAATTGAGGAGGGCAATCTAACTGGACCCATCCGTACTGGCCACAACCAGCACACTCACACCGGCAACACTCGCCAACCTGAGCCACAACTCCAGGGTTCCTCGTGTTCAATCGCCATCCCGAGCCACAACTCAAGAGATGCTATTTTGAGCCACAACTTAAGGAATACCACGTGCTTAACCCCTATCCCGAGCCACAACTCAAGGGATACGTTCCGAGCCACAACTTAAGGAACACTAGCAAACCCACCTTTAAAGCACCACTAGACGCCTTGTAGATCACAAATACACAACCCAAAGTTCAAAGCTGCAGCAGTACAAATCGCCTGGCGGGGGACACGTGCCGCCAGGCGCTGCCAGCTCCCAGACCGCCTGGCGGGTGTTGCGTACCGCCAGGCGCACAGCGCCTCAAAATTCATCCCGCCGCAGGTACCGCCTGGCGGTATTACCCTCACCGTCAGGCGCCTAACACTCAGTTGCCCTCTGTTGCCAAGCTATCGCCTGGCGGACCTAATCGCGCCGCCAGGCGCTGTATCAGTATAGCAACACTCCATTTGAATTCCCTATCACGAATTTTCATGGTTCACAGATTCTAGCTCCCAATGCACTTCTCACTAAATGAGTCATAACCATTCTCATATACTTGGCTAGTCACAATGTCCCTGCATCACTTGGAGTACCTTACTTGAAACCATTTTCCCAATCTAGATTCACGTACCCTTATTACAATTTGGTATAATCTACCCTTTTCTCTAAATAGTACCCATGCTCATACGATACTTGTCCCCATTTCCTTCCCCTTTTTATAGCTTACTTAATTATACAAGTTTATCTCGTTATATTTTACAAACTTATTTCCACTATACTCAGATTTGCATTACCACCTTCCAACCAGACCTCTCGAGATCAAATATTGCACTCACACAGTTTTATGACTCGTACCAAAACCTCAATTACAATTATCCCTTGTTATTCTAATATACTCATCCTCGCATACCCTACTCACTAACTATGTAATTTCATTTCATAAACACTCACTCCCTATGACTTCGAACTTCAACTAAATGCACTCATTATCACACCAAACTTCCACTGACCCTCAACTCCCGCTCAATCACGAAAAACACCCCCTTTGCATTGTCGCCGACGTCGCCTGGCGGTGCGGAGCTTGCCGCCAGGCGGTGCATTAGTTCTGGAAATTCCCAGATTTCTGCACTGCACCAACCAAACTCCAAATCTCGCCCACTTCTCGCAATTTCACTTACAGAAAGTCCCTTATATGACTTTACCTACTCCATAGATTTTCCTTTCAGAATTTCCACACAAATGAACTTTACAGTACCAGATTTCCCAATTTTTCCATCTTAGTACCTAGTTGCACTGTTTCATTCAATTAAACCTCAATTACATGATAATCGACAATATTTTTAACATGTGATCATAACTCAATGATTATTACAGATTTTTCCCCGATTGGAAGTCGTCTAGAACCCCCAAAAACATAAAAATCAAACCCTTTCGCTCGCGTCGCCTGGCGGCTGGATTAGCCCCGCCAGGCCCTTCATCCAGAAACCCAGAACTGGTGTAAACCCCAAGCGTCGCCTGGCAGCCGGGAGTGTGCCGCCAGGCGGTTCCCTCCCCAGAACCCCAAAACTAGCGTATAACAGATGAGTCGCCTGGCGGTGGTTCATCACCCGCCAGGCGGTTTCTGGAAATTTCCCAGAAACGCAGAATTTCGTGATTTCAACAGTATATAAACATCCAAATTATCATACATCACATGTTATTATTATTTAAAAACAAAACAGCGGAGTCCAGCTCCCCTAACCTGGATCCTTTCGCTTAAACTTTGACAATTTGTAAAGTTCTCCTTTGATCACCCACCTTCCTTGCTTCCTCACAATTCAGCACTTCAACTCTCCCCCAAGTCTCACAAACTCTCAGATTTTCGTGCTCTCTCTCTGGTATATTTTCCAGCTTGTCAAACCTTAGCTATTAAACCTAATTTTACCTTTTAAAGTGTGCCTAAAACTAGGTGATTAATCCAAAACGAAAATGGGATTGAATAGGACGTAATGTGCCATTAAACTCCCCTACGGCTGCCTTTCCAGCCTCCTTTGGCTGCCCACTCACTTAGGTTTTCTTTCCACCTTTCCATATTCAAGTCAAAGCCAAAAATGCCAAAAAAAATAAAGTTTAATATAAGTTCTCCAAAGCTTGAACCCTTAACCATGCAATCACCAAATCAATATCAAACCACTTAACCAATTCATATTTCATGCTAGCAATCACAATTCAATCATCATATTATACCAAAACATGATCACATAGGTTTAAATAATAAAACAATAACATCCCAAAAGTTAGCATACATAGGACTCAAACCCAAGTCCTCCCACACAATCAAAGTACTCTCAACCACATGAGCTAACACTTTACCACGTCATACCAACCATAATTAAATATCATAATTATTTCCCCACCCGTAATTTATTAATTAATTATATATTTAATTAATTAAATCCTACGGGTCTTACACTAAGCTCATGCCAAAGATTTATAGCTAAAAGAAACCATTTTACCCTAACTCGATAAAGCCCTCTAGGTAAAAGAACCATTTTGGCTTTACAATTATTGGAGAATTCATTTTGCCCCATCACATATGTATACACATACATACAAGATCTCATCACAAGATCAAACATAATCAACTCATCATGCAATTACATCATCATAAGATTAACCATACATCATCATCATATCATAAAGCAAGCATTATTTCCTTACACTTAAGGATTTTAACATACAACTGTCCCAAGAATTTTGCACAAAATAATACAGACCCAAAAATATTTTTAAACCAGCAACAACACCATGTTTTCAAAAAACTGCAACAACAAAACAACAAGTTACATAGGTGACTGGTGGATGTCTCCACAACTTGTGGTTTTAGCTGCAGAAAACAAAAATGTGAACCAGCAAGTTCCACAAGTGACCAGTGAATTTTTTCATAACCTATGGATTTGGCTTCAAAGATGCAAGACTCAAATCAGGAACAAAAATTCATCCACGCATTGACACAACTCATGAATTCTTAATAAACACATAAAATTTTACTACACCTGAACTCAAATTAGTAGTACACTTGGAACCATACTCACTCCAAGAACCTTACCCAAGACCCCAAATTTAACCAAATCAAGTTACTCCAACACAATTCATAATTTCATCATCGCGAGGAAACATCTACCATTGCTATTACACCATGGATTTCCCATTTGCTCAAGAACAACAAAAAACAATTTTATTCCATACAACATTTCACATCTACTTTTCTAAACGGCAAATTTAGTCCATCAACTACTCTAAAAAAAATTTTCAATCAACTTACCTCTAAACAACCTACACTTCACACACAAAAAAAAAAGGCACATCCAAAGACCCAATATCAAATCATGCCTATTTCAATCATAATTAACACTTTAAAGGAAAACAAGTTCCATTTATAACCATTGCACTAACCTCAAATAAATTCACATGGTAACAAGATGAAGATCAAAATCCCTAATTTCCCCCATATTCATCCAAATCGAAAATTACAGTAATTAAATTAAACATCTTAACCCTACTATCAAACAACGAATTTTTCTTCCATAAGAACATGAAAAATATTCTTCCCTTACAATATCATATTTCAACTGCACATATTTATTGACACATAAACACAAAACAATGAGAACATGGCTTAGCACCCCCTTACACAAAAAACGTAAGCCAAAGATGCATTTCACGATCCCTTCATTCCATAAATCAATTTACAATCATTTCTCTACACATAATCACGTAGTATCAAGAAAATGGTTTAACACCCCTTACCTTAAGAATTCAGAAATGTGCTTCATAATACCACCACAAATTCATCTCCTAAAATTTAAATTCTCCACTAAAATCACTTTTTAGCATCTCATAATCAAACTTCAACATGTATCCACATGTAATCATATAATAAGCACAAGGTTAACTCCCTTTACCCAAAAACTCAACCTTCTTTTACCACAAGGATAAACACTTCTAATCTCATATCCAAGGCATAAATCACATAAACAAATAATCATAGATACAAGGTGTAGCTCCCCTTACACCAAAACTTAACCTAAAAGTAATTCCACAATTCCTCCATTCCATAAATCAAGTATATCAAGAAAATGGGTTAGCACCCCTTACCTGAAATTCCTGCAACAAGACCACTGTCTCTGCTCTAAGCTTCTTTGCTCTTCACATCTTAACCAAACTCTGCTCTTTCTCTCTCACTAACTCACATTGACTCACCTCCCTTCACAACCCCAATTTTTAAATTGAAAGAAAATCCTTTTGTTTTCCCTTAATAGACAATGTTAAAAACTAAAAAATAAATAAATATTTTGGACTGAACAATTTATGACCCAACCTTTTTCTCTCCCAACTAAACGTTACTTTCATGCCCACAAGATTCACCTTAATTTCCAATTAATCAGTAACTTAATTCTCTTGCTTGTGTCCACATACAATAAATTTGCCTTAACTTTTCACCATCCAAGGTACACCACAAAATTACCGAAAAGAAAGCCAATATTTCTGCCCTTTTTGCTCTAGAAAAGGTTCAAACTTGCCACTTCCAAGTTCCAACCTAACACTCCAAACCATATCAACTACCCAATCTTTCTTATCAACCACATGCACAACAATATACAATAACATTCACATCTTTAATGCATTCGAGAAAATAAAATTATAAGCATGCCAATTGAATTATTTTTTTTTACTTAAATAATACTCCTCACGTCAATTATCATTCTTGTAATAATAATTATTTTTTTCTGAGTCTTACATGAAACACTTGGCAACTATTGCAATTTATAACTCAATTACACAACAAATTTCACAAAAACTAAAATAAAACCTTTTTTTTATATTTTTATCAAACATATGGTGTGAAACAATATATGATAAAGACTTCACTGGGATTGAGTTTTAGGATCCAATTCAAAACAAAAACACCAAGCAATGTTCTTCTAATTTCTACTCTAGCATTTACACCTTATGTAATAAGCCCTAATGTCTTGGCGACAAGTCTAAACATGAATAATAAAAACTCCAATGTTTTAGCAATTTTTATTATAAGTTCACATTAATGATCAAAATTTTGATGTTATGATTGACCAATGATGTACTCTATGTATAGATACACAATTAATTAGTTATCTACTCTAGTCTAGGTTCTAATATCATGTCCAATAATTAGAGACTCACAAATATGCAATCAATAATTATCATGCAGTAAAAACATGAATAGAAAACAAAAGTGATGAAAAAGAATTTATTGAATAGTAAAATTCACAAAGAGTTAAGAATACATTACACCCAACCTCCATGAATGAGAGAGTTAGTTACTCCTTAACATTCTGAATACTAGAATAATGATGAAGATGAATGCCTTCAGCCTTGAGAATGCGCCTCTACCTTCTTTCCCTCTCTCCCCCAAAAGGTGTTTTCCCCAAAAGAGGTTTCTTTCTACCTAAAGGGTTTTCCATTTCACCTCTGTTAGGCCCTTTATTTATAGACTTTTCGAATTTGACTGGTAATGCAACTTTGTACTTGACTTTGTATTGAAATATCTTGAATATATATATATATATATATATATATATATATATATATCCTTTAGTCTTCTAAAGCTCAATATCTTTGAGATATTCTTCAAATATTCTATCTGGTAATTGAAGTAACCAACTTGGTGGATGATTTCGTTGATATTATTTTAATATTCAGTATTCCACTAATTTTGTTGATAATCTTCTAGATCTTTGAGATTTCCACTTATCTACAAAATATAAACCAAATTATATCTTTTCCAAATTTATTAAATAAAACTTGAAATATCTGAAAAGATAATAATAAAATAACAACAAAAGATAAAAATAAAACATGATAATGCCAATTATCAGTCACTTCCATCCAAACGGGCATGACCTTTGGCATTTCATGCCCCTTGCCCAACTAACGAGATAATGACACATCAACAGTAAAGTCAGGTTCATTTAATGCTTGTAGCATAAGTAATAATCACTCAAAACCCCTTATTTCTAATAGGAATCGAAGAAATGGATGACCTCATAGACAAAATAGTCAAAAGGTGATGTCGAATTTCAACACAGTCAAAGATGACCATCTAGAGCCTGATCAAGAGGGTATTCCACTTACATATAAATTTTGGCTTCAACTCGGCTAAATGGCCAGTTACCTCTACACTAAGTTTATTCTACCTGCATAAGCAAATCGGTCACAACTCGTCTAAAAATCCAGTTGCCATCCTAACAAGTTCAATGATTATGCATGTCAAAACTTCTAAGGTTGGAGGTGCTTGTATTCCTGCCCGATCCATGAAGAGACTTTACTGCATCATTAAACTCATTAATTTTACTCATACTAGTGTTTTTCAGTTATATAGTTGTTGTGTCTTGGCATTGATGGTGTGTTTATTTACCATTACTTTCATGATGGTATGATACATTGGTCACATGGGCTCCAAAATCCTATAAAAAGGTGTTATCCCATATGTGGCTATTCACTGAACCTATTTTCCTACTTTCTTATTCACTTTCAAAGATCATTACTGTCTTATTTACTTAAGCATAGAGGAACTTTTTGCAGATAAATCTTCTCCAATTAAAGTCAACATGACCTATAAAGTCATCCTCAAGATTTTGTCATGTGTCTTCCATATACCAAATCCTCAAGATTTTGTCATGTGAATTGCTTGTTTGTCAAGTTCTCTTTGGTCCAATTGCTCATTGAAGGAGTAGGTGGGACCACAACACCCTCAAATTTTTTTAATTTTTTTTAAATTATATATATTTTTTAAACTTTTTAAATTATATGTATCTTTTTTAAATTAGGTAGTAGTATATTGAAAAATTAATGAAAATTAAATTAGGCATTTTTTTTCTTTTATAAAGTACAACATTTAATGTTAATAAATAGTAAAACATAAAATCAAATATAATGAAGAAAAAAATTATTAAGATAATTTTCATTTTCTCTTCCCATTGTCTTTTGAGTTTTTTATATGTTGTACTCATCTCTCACCCATCCATGATTTCTTGTTACCGAAGAAAAAAAAAAGTTAAACAAACTCATTATTTTTCCTTCATTTTTATTTTTTATATTTTCTCTCCCGTTCTTAAAGAAAAAAAAAAAGTAAATTTCTCTTGTCCTGCGCTTGGTACTGACATACTTGTTTAATATTTAGCAGTATGTTTTATCTCATGACCTTTTGTATATTCATTTTTTATGAATGTAGAAAAGCAAGTAATGTGTAGTACGTGATTTTTTATAGACAATTTTTAATTATGACTTGATTATCATAATTTTTTTTAATAGTTATGTCTCTCAATTTTTTGACTACATTATGATAAACTATTTTCTAGTTTTAAACTTGTTTTATAAATAGGTATATTGATGAAAAATAAAAGAATAAATTCATTTTTTAAAATTGATAAAAAGAAAAGTGAAGATCAAAACATGACAATATCGTTCATCACATAACAATGAAATTAAGTGTTTGTGATGACTTTTGAATTGATATGTATAACAATGAAATGAAATGATTGTGAAAACTTTTGAATTGGTATGTGCACATTAGGAAAATGAAAAATGAATATTTGCATATAATATGGTTATTTATGTTGAAAAAAAAATAACTGAAAAATTTAATTATGATTGAATTATTTGATAAGTTCAAGAATATGAAAAAATAATGGACAATCCATTAGATATGTATAATTTCGTTATAGTTATAGTTGTACTAGAATATGTATCCATTTTATTGAATTAGTAACAATAATGTTAAATATATAAATTTTTAAATATATTATTTTAGTATCCCAAAAATTTTGGTCAAATTCTACCACCGACCACAAAAATAGAGATACGTCTCTACATTCCTCAACTCCTACCTTTAACTTTTCTACAACACCTAACATTTTACACCTAATAAACCGTTATTATTGCATAAACCATTATTATTTAATATCGTTTGAAACATATGCTCTTAAAAGTTGTAGAAAGACATGTTCTTGAGTATCTACTTTATTTTATGATAAAAGAAAATTATTATAATAATTATTGAATAAAAATATTATAACATTATAAAGAAAATATAAAAATAAATAAACTTTATAATTTTATTATAGATAATTTTTATTTATTTTGTAAAAAAATTTAATTGTAAATAGGTTCTTTAGTATAATTTTTTTAAAGTAAAATAGTGAGAATTTATGTACAGTAAAATTGATTTTTTTAAAATTTTTCATTAATTTTATTGATAAAATAAATTACTGAAATATTTGAAAGAGGTAATATTTTATTTTCGCAACATGTGTTTAATTTCATGTTTTTAATCAATGTTATCAATATTTTGAATAGGTAGATCTTCAACAATTTGGATCCAATCATTAGAGAGAAAATTGTTGATACTAATGTCGATAAAATTTTTATTTTCTATTATTAATGTGTAAACTTATTTTCGTATAAAATTCGATATATTGTATTATTATTTTGAAACACAAATCATTTTATGTTTGTTGCATATGTTGGAACTCCATATATGTTAAAATGAAAATAGTTGTGCTGTTGTCTCTATCTTTTAGTTGGAAAGAGTTCAAATAAATTTGACTATTTTCTTAAATTACTTTTTATATCATTCATTCTAAGAAATTGTCAAATTATCTTTTAAATATTAATAGTCAAATTATGATATTATTGAAATCAGTTAATTAACCGACTCAAACAAGATGTAAAAGGTTATTTAAAAAAAAAGTTAAAAAGCGTAAAAAATAATTTAAAATGCTAAAAAATAATTTAAAATGGTAACAGAGTTGTATTAGTAAACTCTAATCTAATACAAACTATTTTTATTTTTCTAATAAAGATATGTAATAATATCTACTAGCGTCGGCTTAGTTATCGTTGATAGAATACTTAATGTTAGGTTTAATTACTTTGATCATCTTACTTTTATAAGAATTTTTATAGGAATGTATCAATTAGGTTCTTAAGTTTTTAATAAAATGTTCATTAGGTCCTAATTTTCGAAGATTGCTTCAGTTAAGTCTTTTCTAGAAAAAGATTATTAATGCAGTTAATGGAATGTCACATAGAGATGACTAATAAATACGTCCTCATAGATATTGTCTGAACCCGTCTCCGTTTTGATGGAAAATCCTCGCATTGATTGGGTATGGATACGGGGATGGGGAATCCTCGACTTTTTCAATTGGATATGGGGATGTACATATCCCCGCCATAATACTCGTCTCCGCCATATATCTGTCATCGTTTAAATTTTTAAAATATTCACAATTAATTAAATATATATATATATATATATATATCTATATATATATTCAATTTTTTATTTTTTCTAATTATTTGATTTTTATTGTTTATGGTAAAATTTAAGGATTGGTAAAAGTTTTTTTTTTTTTTGCTTCTTATGGTCATTGCACTAATCACGTCTTCAAATCAAAGTTTAATTGAAAAGTGCATGGGTGAATGAAATGCATCGCTGTTTTTTTTTCGTCACGTGCATGTTTTCTTGTGATTGAAATTAATGAATGATGCTATTGAATTGATTTTAATTCACGTGACTTCAATTGCATTTTGAAAGATACCGTTGCGGCATGAATCACGGCAATTGAAAATATTGCCAATATTGGGATTTTAATTTTATAAATTATTGGTTTTATTCCATTGTGAACATTGAATTAATTGATTTGCGTGATTTCAAAAATTTAATTGCAAAATAAAGGCCTTGGTTTAGAAAGTTACATATCTTCTTTACGTGAATATGTGGCGTGAGTGATTAAAGCCTTGGATTGAATGGTTTGCAAAAATGTGATGCTTGTTATGGTTATTAGATCAAAATTAATGTAAAATTAATGTTGAATGATTGGTTAATTGAAAGTGCGCAGTTCGTTTGATATTGTTTCATGTGTTCAATTAATGTTAGTATTTGATTATTGTTAAATAAAAAATAATGAGAATGATATGTATGATTTATTGCAATTAAGAATATTTATTTATTTGAAATGAGCAATAAATTTTGTTAGTTATTGGTCAAAATTTTAAAGTTATTTAATTTTAAATTATTAATGTTTTGTATTTTAATTATTTATGGTATGGATGTTAAATTATGAATAATTGTTATAAGATATTTTAGGATTGTCCAAATATTGATTAATTGTTCTTATAATTAATGAGCATGATGATAAATGATTTTGTATGCGTCACTAATTTTATTTAGGGTTAAGAATGTTTTTAGTCTTTGAACTTTAATCCAAAATTAAAATTCATCTTTATCCAAAATTTTGATATATTTTGGTTCCCAACCTTTCAAAATGAATGCATATAGTGCTTTTAACCCAATTACATTGATTTTTTTAACATGTCGAACACGTTTTATGTTAGTATTAAAATTGTTAATATCGTTTAACACATTCCCAATTCAATATCAATCGAAAAATGCGTTTTATGGATTATGAAGCATCACTTTAATGATGACTTCATAGGCCTTAGAGGGCAGTTTGTGACCATTATATAGGTAATTAATTATTCACAAAAATGAGTCCTTTCATTTATATACTGAGACAGAATACAAACTTTCAGTAATTGCTAACATCTGAATTATTTCTCTATGGCGGTTTATCTTTTCAACCCTATTTTTTTTCTCATTGTAAGTGGTTGAAATTTGAAGCTTTTCCTTAGCTAGTTCCTTGGGATATTTGGTTGTTTGAATATTAAACAAAATACATACGTTATTTCATATGGTATGGATAATAAAAAGGTATACAAAGGCCATTTTTTAAACAAACAGTAACATTGAGCCAATGGAAAGTGCCATCCTTAGTTTTATGGATGGTTATGGATTTGATTTTTAATGATCCAATTTTAGATCTAAATAATTAGATAAGTTTTCGATTCAAATTTATTTTTTCAACAAAACTAATTTGAATATTTTTTTTTTTTAAATTTAGAGTCAAATATTTTGATTAAGATTTAAATTCAGTCAAAATATTTGGATCAAGTTCAAAATCCAGAATCTAATTTTTATAAATGAAATTTAAATTGAACTTTTTAAACTTGTGTCCTTAGGGTTGACAAAATAGAATTTGGTAGAATTTTGGTCGGGGACAACTTGGCTGAATTTTAGCAAGGGACGGGGTCGACTGACTTCCGATCGTGCCCAACTCGATTGAATTTGGTCAGGGTCCGCCAAATTTTGGCTAAGGTCGACTCAGCTAAATTCAAACAAATTAGATTAAGGTCAACTCGACTGAATATGTCCAAATCTCGGTCAGGACTGGCTCGGTAAAATTTGGCTGCATACAACCAAATTTTGGTTGGGGACGACGTGGCCTAATACGACCAAATTTTGACTAGCACAAACAAGGAAAACTTTTGGTCAGAGTAGACTAGGCTGAATACGGCCAAATTATGGTGTGGGTCGACTCAACCAAATTTTGGTCAGGGTCAACTGAAATGAATTCAGCCAAATTTCGATCAGGGCCAACTCGGCTGAATACGACCAAATTTTGATCGTGATTGACTCGGTCCAAATGGCCAAATTTTGTTTGGAGGTGACTTGGCCAAATATAGCCAAATTTGGGCAGGGCCCACTCGGCCAAATTTTAGTCGTGGCCAAATTGGTTGAATACTATCAAATTTCGATCGTGGCCGGCTCAGCCAAAACGCTCAAATTTCATTCAGGACCGACTTAGTCAAATAATGCAAAAATTGGACTCGGCAGAATATGGCCAAATTTAGGCCAAGGCCGAGTTGGCCAAATTTCGGTTAGGATTGACTCGATTGAATTCTATTGAATTTTGGTTGGGGCAGCCACAATTGAATATGGACAAATTTCGGTTGTGGCTGACTTGGTTGAATACGACCAAATTTCTTCTAGGGTTGACTTGGTTGAATACAACCAAATTTGGGTTGGAGTCGACTTGGAAAAATGTCAACCGGGGCCAACTTGACTGAATTCGGTTGAATTTTGACCGAAGCCGACTCAATTGAATACTACTAAATTTTGGTCGCGACTAGCTCAGCCCAATACTGCCAAATTTGGGTCAAGGCCAAGGTCGATTTGGCTAAATTTTCGTCGGGACCGACTCAATTGAATTCAATCATAGCCAACTAAGCTAAATACGGCAAAATTGTAATCGTGACCGTCACAAAAAATTTTTGTCTGATGCCGACTCATCCAGTGTGATCAAATTTGGGTCAGGGTGAACTTGGTCGAATACTGCCAAATTTGGTCAAGGGTCACTCTGCCAAATTTTGACCAGGGTCAACATGATTGAATTCGTCCGAATACAGCCAAATTTCGTACAAGACCGACTTCGCCGAATACGACCAAATTTGGGTTGCGCCAACTCAGCTGTGTACGACCAAATTTTGACTAGTCCATCTCGACCTTTAGCATAATCTAACTAAAACTTTAAATTCAAAATTTTTATTGGATTTTTTTGGATTATCCATATTTAAAAATATGGATTTAGAGAATAAATATCCAATCCATAAAATGTATAAAATATAGATTATATTGAAATCTAGATCCAATAAAATGGATTTTAAATTGATTGAATTTTTAATAAAATGGATCTTAAATGAATTGAATTGAAGCAAATATGAATCGAATCAAGAAAATTATATTTTTTCGCCCACCCGTATTAGTTTTGAATTCTAAAAGTGTTTATGAAAAGTTTTGTCTTCGTACCAAAATGATACATTTACATGGAAATGATGTTTACTTGTGGTGCTAAATTTCAAATTGTACTATATTACGTGGCTAGGACCGGTAATTATAAATACCCGGTCCCAACCGCTAACTCATAGTCCTACATAGATTAAATAATTGATCAACCATATAAAAAGACAATACACACATAGCGGCTAAAGCTACATACCGACAAAGGTCGTCTACTCTAAACTTAGGAAATAACAATTGCATTTACGAAATCAAGTCATAAGCGTGATGCTTAGGCCTTGATGAGGCCTATGCAAACCCAAAAGTGACTCAACGAGCCTAGTAGGGGCCCAACCCATAAGCCAGGTAATTTGTGATAAATGTTCTATAAATACAAGTGGACCCAGCAATCAAAGATATGCAATTCATTAATTCTCTAATCTACGATTTGACTTTTGAGAGCTCTCGCTAACTTGATCGTCAGATTCTTTTCTGCAGGTAACCTAAAAAATGTCCAATCCGGCAATAATGCAAGAAGACGTATCCAAGAGAACTGAGGAGTATGCATCTCAGGAAATCAAGGATTAGGTAAGACATAATTTGTGCTCCCTGATATTTTGTTATTGTTTCCGTAGGAACAATTGACGCCCATCGTGAGGCACAAGTTAGTGTTTTACCAAAACAATCTAAGAACCTATGAAGATGGTTTCAACACGTAGTAGAGCTGGCGTCCCAAAGGAGCCGAAAACAAGTCCTTAAGAGGTTGTGACAAATTTGTTGGACATGGCTGCCATCTTGGAAGGGCAAACAAAAATACAGCAGGAGTTCGCTAACTTCAAAAACGCAACACTAATGAGATAAAGTCGCTGAGACAGAAGTAAGCAGCCTATGTCGAACACTTCATCATTAAATAAAAATTCTTAAGTTCCCTCCCACATACAGAAGCAAATGACCTAGGTCGAATACTTCACCGTCAAATAAAAATTCTTAAGTTCCCTCCCACTTACAATAGTAAGCGGCCCAAGTCGAACACTTCATCGTTAAATAAAAATTCTTAAGTTCCCTTCCACTTACAGAAGTAAGCGGTCCAGGTCAGACACTTCATCAATAGAAATCCTTAAGTTCCCCCACTTACTATAGTAAGTGACTTGGGACGAATACACGCCATACTCAATCCTCTAACTGAATAACATATTATCATAATTCACACAAAAATCCTAAAACAAGTAAAATAACCATGAGTAGAATATCATTGAAAAAATATAACCAAAGTGAATAGCAATAAGAGCAACCATAACCCATAACACGAATAAACAAAAATAACTAATATATTCAAGAAAGTAGCACTCATGTTCGCAGAGAAATAAGTGTGCAAATTATTACAAACTTAGACTCAAAAGCCATAATATCAAATTAAAACTAGTTAATAACAGGATCGGTCTCCACTTGCATAATTACATCTTCCTCAGTTGTAGGATCTCTACCACTAGTAGCCGGCACCTCCTTGGCTTGCTCAACACTCAAGTCATCCTCATCCACCAGGCGACCATAAAAAATGTCTTTGTTGACGTCATACTTTGAATTTGTAGGTTCCACCACTTTGCAGAAGAAGGTCGCCTGCCTTAAACCCTTATTGAAGCCGTTAATATGTTCTTGGATGATATGACCCTTTAAATCTTCAAGTTCGCTTTCAAGGCTGACATATTTCTCCTTTAACACCTCATTGTCTGCCTCTAAGTCGTTAATTCTTCCATTCATATTTTTCTCCGAGTCTAGACACCAAACTTTCCAAGAGCCAAGACGTTTTCTCTCAACCGCCCACCCCTCCCGCTCTTTTTCCCAAACCGTCTTCTCCTCTTCATGCTTGGCGACCTGAGTTTTCAATTCCTCTTGGATCTCTTCCACCTTGGACTTGCCTCCTTCCTTTATTTCCCTCTGCAGAAGGGTGCCCACCCTACGACCCATAATTAATGCCTTGTTGTTAAATTCCAACATGGCTTTTATCATTGCATTAGGCTCCATGTTGTCCATGGAAGAGATCACTGATCCAGGCAAATGGATGTCAATATCGCGACACACTATTGTCTTTGACAACTCTATTAAACAACCTCGAGTCTTTTTGTCATAGAGATGGACCTACCAGCTCGGCTCTAATCTTCTTCAAATCCTTTCCAACACCATGTTTAACAGGAACTGATGCTTTCCTCTTTGACCCACCATGAACACGAACTTTGACCAATGGCTCCTACAAGTTAGGAACTTCGGTATTCCCCGCATTCTTGGCCTTCTCAGCCTGTTCTTTACACAAAGTCCTGAATAAGTTCAGATTCTTCTTCCCCAACTGAACCATATGACTTGGAACGCAAACATAAGTGGTTAGCTCTCTCACATTAAACATAACGGTAGAAATAAAAAATGATACCTTATAAATCAACAAGCGGATGTATTGATAAATAAACTCTAACTAAGCCCTTAGTGGGCAGCTTATTGCTAAATTTCCCTAAGATTTCCATAACTTCTCTGTCATTCGCCGACAACTCCCCCTTTTTCATACCTTTATATCATTGAGGATTGTCAGTCTAACTAAATGGGAACTTGGTACTCCCATCCTCATTATAAAAATGTGAACGACCTAACTCTTTCACAACGACTTAAAAAATTTGTCATTAAAATGTTTGAAAGACTGCGAAAAAGCATCCAACATGCTTATGCCTGGTCGGCTTACCAACGACAACCAAATAACTGGACTCTTTGGACGAGTATATAAAAATACAGGAAGCATTGCATAGAAGGTTGAAGATATAGAGACCGACATAACACATAAAAGGCTTGTAGGTAACTCTAACTATTAGGTAGGCGTGACGTTCAGTAGTCGTAGAACCCCCATTGTAAAATCATCAAAGGGAATCCACATATATAATTTGGAAAAATGGCACATGTACATACAGAAGAACCCATCCTTGGCACCCTCTTGATCATGGCAAACATACTCAACAACGTTCACCCATTCTAATGATACGACATTTGGGGAAACATCCTTCTCAAGAATAAGGATATAGTTCAACCATGAGTTGAGTATTCGAGACCATATGAATAGGGAATATTGAGTCCTCACGTTCGGAGCCACCCACGCATACCTAATCTTAGGAGGCAAGCTATTTTCGGCAACTTCCTTAGAAGGATCCTCTCTAACATCAGGGATAATCCCTATCTAAACTCCTCCCTCACTATATCCGCTACCCTCACTCCCCGACTCCTCACTCCTACTACCCGACCTTGATACAGAAGAACTATCACTATCACTAAACATACCTTATAAATAGGATAGTTGACAGCACAAAGAGGAAGTAAATATGTTGGACACCACTCAACTACAACTGATGAGAATTTCTTGAAAGCAAGCAAATGAGACTATGCACAAACTTTTCCTCGGGATCACTATTTATAAGATAAAGCTCAAACCTAAAAAGTTTTCCCACTCAAAAAGCACTCAAAAAATGAAACATCACGATTAATGATGACTATACAACTTCTCTTGATGCGACCCCTGACATCCTGAGTCTCTTTACTCACTCTGCCACCTCTAACAAGTCTTAGCGACGTTACCACTTCTCAAGATTGGGGGACCACCATACCCTAAGGAAATACCAAGAAAAGAGGAAATTTTTCTTGCAAAGACAACAGAACAATAGAGAAACCTTTGGCATGACGCATCCCACAAAAGGTTGGGGGACTGATGTACTATACTACGCGGCTAGGACCGATAAGTATAAATACTCGGTCCCAGCTGCTAACTTATAGTGCTACATAGATTAAATCATTGATTAACTATATAGAAAGACAATACGCACATAGTGACTAAAGCTATATACCGACAAATGCCGCCTACTCTAAACTTAGGAAATAACAATTGCATTTACGAAATCAAGTCATAAGCCTGATGCCTAGGCCTTGATCAGGCCCATGCAAGCCCAAAAGAGACCCAACGGGCCTAGTAGGGACCTAACCCATAAGCTAGGTAATCTGTGATTAATGTTCTATAAATACAAGTGGACCCCAATAATCAAAGGTATGCAATTCATTAATTCTTTAATCTGTGATTTGACTTTTAAGAGTCCTTGTTGACTTGATCGTTAGAGTCTTTTCTGTAAATAACTCAAAAAATGTCCAATTCGACAATATTGCAAGAAGACGTATCCAAGAGAACCGAAGAATATCCATCTCAAGAAATCAAGGATCAAGTAAGACATAATTTGTGCTATGTGATATTTTGTTATTGCACGTTTCTGCAGAAACACAAATATTCTACTTTATTGCAATGTAATTATATCTTTCAATGAATTGGTTGCTTTTTCAGTTATATTTTTTTATGTTCCGAAATGATTGACGTTTACTCAATTTCAGTGTCATTTTCAACACATTGATTGACTTTAATTAGTACGAGTTTTTGGATGGAAGTTATCATGAGGTTTCTTCTAGGATACTTTAGTGTCTTTCTTGGACAAGTGAGGGTATCATATTTTTAACTTCTAATAGTTACAACTTTCATGTTCATCGCCCAACATGGACACAAATTTTGAATGTGTGCACTTGGATACATAACTTGCTCAATCGCTTTCAAACTTCTATTTACATCTATTTGCCTAACTCTCAATTTAACAGGCCTATGCTACTAAACTTTTTCGAGAAGAATACCAGCTCTAGTATCTAGGGTAAAAGCATCGCCAACTCTTTTATACTACTAACCCTTATAACACCATTTCCACAACAATAATTCAAAGTGTAATCTAATTTTAGGTTACAACATCTTGAGGCACATTGGGAGGTTATTTGGCCCAGGTTACTATCTATATTCTTTACAATCTTTATTTTGTATACGTTCATAGAATTGATACCTGGAATTCTTGTTTAGTTGAGACTATAATTTATTCTGACAATTCACATTCCATCTTGAAAAAAAAAGTGAATTTTTACATTCTTATTGTTAAGTACTTTAGTTTACATTTGATGGTGCATGGAAGAGGATGTGGCTTAAATTTATGTACTCATGTATGTTCTCTAACACTTTTGAAAAAATGTCATTGTAGCCTGTGGAGAAGTATCCACATATATTTCCAAAGAGTTTCTTTTGGGATAAGTAAGATAATTTCTCCTGCTTTTAATTTGATAAAGTTAAGTATTCAATTTTCCTTTGTTTTGCCTTTCTATCATTTTACCCTTTAATCCTATGCTGATTTTTATTTGCAAAACCATAAATCATTGTGCAGGTTTGCTTACTTCTTCCACAACTTTTATATATCTGATTTGCATTTATTGTAGCTGTTAGTTGTATTTGGACAAGGTTTGCTTAATCTATTAGAAGCAGTAGATTGGATAGGAGCACATCGTTTGGTTTGATTCCAACCCAACATTGACTTAAGCCTTTACACTATATCAAGATTTTCCTTAAGTTTTTCAATTTTCTCTAATAAACTTTTTGGATCTTAATTTAATTCCTTTAGATATAATGCAAAACTTGAATGTAAAATATGCAAAATAATTCTTTTAATTTCTTTAATTTCATTTCTTAGTTTTTGTCATTTTGACTCTTGATTAATTTATATATTATAGTTGCTTTATAATATATATTGCTATGTGTGGTATATAAAAAAGTTATCATGTTTAGGTTAAATGAAAAATTAATTATTCAAACTATTTTATAATCCAAAAAATTAATTTTAAATAAAATAAATAATTTAATTGTTTATTATTAAATTAATGAAAAATAATTAAAAATTAAAAATTTCAAAATTAAAAAAATATACATATTTTGTGACAGTTCTCCACCTGTAATACAAGTTAAACGATAATACAATATAATATATTTTGTGGTAATTTTTAATTGTTAGAATATAATAAAAGAATATAGGAAAATAGTTAATTTTGTGATGGTTTTAACGGTTAAAATATATTTTTTCTTTTTCTAACAAAAATACAATCGGTTAAAATAATTTTTTACAAATTATGTTTGAAATAACTAATTGTAGTGATAATTTTAGTCGATAAAAACTTTATATGTGACAATTTTTAACGGTTAAAACTTACAATTTTAATTGTTATAAATATCACATTTTTTTAGTACCTTTCGAGATTGTAGTTAAAGAGAAAATAAAATTTAATTATATTTACAATGATTACAAACATAATTTATTGTAAAAATTTAAAGAACAATATAAAAGAAAAACAAGCATATTTTGCAAAATTTTAAAGACGAACAACCATTCCATTCGATGAAAAAGCATTAGTCTATCTTCAAGAAATCTGTACAAACTATTTCCTTCTTAGATATAAGAATACAGATTAAATTGAGTTAGAATTAGCTCGTAATTCTTTTATATATATTAGTTAATTATTTGAAATTTTAAAATCATTTAAACCGGTTGTCTGAATATTTTGAACTGTCTGAATATGTGAATAATTTGACAGGTTTGTTGTAAGACGAAATTGTAAACGCCGTATTAAAAAAACACATCATATGTATTGACTTTTATGATCAAAATGCTCGTTAATTATAATATTCAACGACGGTTATAGTAAACTACATACATTGTTTGCAATTTATATTATCCATTTTGACAACGGTTCTAAGGACAATAGCCGGGGTTTTGTTTTCCAAAATTTCCCCTTCTTAAAGTTTAATACAGCGACTTACAACGGTTATTTGGAGTTGTGGTGAGAAAATCGTCATTGTTTGGCCATAACGATAACAGTTTCAACGACTGCTCAGAAATCGTAGTAAAAAGTCAAATTTAATCCTCGTCAAAAAAATATGTCTACGATAGCGGGTGCAGAGACAAACATGTGATGTGACATCTGGAAGAAAAACAACTTACACCTAAAGTATTTCCTAGGATCTTTTCGAGTGTGATTGTTATCATTTTTTCTTTGACAATGAAGCAATGGATTAATGCATATATCTGGAAGGACGACGAAGAAAATACTGAAAAATTGCAAGGAGGCAATATCATTTTCTCTGCTGGCTTCAGTAACTAAAAGATTACTCCCATTGGTTTATCTTTTATCATTAAGCTTTATCCATAGTGTGTTATTACTGCTATACGAGTGTTTGAGAACAACTAAACTATCTATGTTTATCATAAATTTCTGTATTTACCTTTTCTCTGTTCAAGTTTAATTTTCTGTTCTTGCTTTTCTTGTATTACAATCAAACATGTGTGCGCATCGTTGTCAAATAAGTTAAAGTCAAATAATTGGTAATGAATGTTGTGATGATAACGTTCACGGTACTTCTTTCTTCTCAAAATATTTAGGAGACTATGACTTCATACATAATATTAACCAAATTACTTTAATAATATTGTTAATCATATTGCACTGAAAGTAGTACATTACAACTATGGAATGTTACATTATATCTATTTGAGTTTATCGTTTCTTTTATGTTTCTTTTTTTTTTCTTAATAAAAAAAGATAAAAATTTTACACAAATACATAGAAAACTTCATCTTATATTGGACACTTCTCTGCCATAATATAAGCAAAATTTCTGGATCTACAATTAAGTGTAGATGCTCAAAAATAATAATATGACCTTTTATACGATAAAGTTCATAAATAATAACACTTTGATCAACTACTGGATTTATGACGACCCGTTTATTGTAACGTTCAGAATTTCGGCAACAATAATTTTCACTAACAAATCAAGTTAAAGATACTAAGGTTTTTTATTACAATATAAAGCATAGTGTAAAACGCTCTTTTTTTATTCTGCCATAATTTTAAATTTTAAAGGGCTGTTCCTAATCTAATGGCCTAACCTCCTTGTCTGGTGTGATTGTGACTTGTACCATTTAAGTTTCATGATTTTCGAGTTTGTATACTACCATGGCTGCTTGAACTGTTTGGATTTTCCTATTTGGTATATGTGTATGTGTGATGCAGGCGTGAACAATGGCGAGCACTGATAATCTCGCCAAAGCGAGCTTGCCTCGCCTAGGCGAGATGAGCAGAGGCTCGCCCAGGGCTTTCTACGCGAGTTGTCGCTCTGACGACCAATGTAACATCCCTGGCTACCCCTCCTCGGGTCCCAGAGGCTGTCAGGTTACTACAGCCTGATGCACCCCAACCCCTCACCCTTCTCCGTCCATTCATACTGGGTGGGTTGTTGCCAGTGGGAATTGAACCCCCAACCTGACCTTTAACACCCCTGGCAAACCAGCAGATACCACCAGAAAAGGGCTCTCGGGTATGTTGAACTTTAACTTTATTCTTTCTCTTTTCTAGTTCAGAGGCTCCAGTTCTGCCTTGGGTTCTCCCTAGTACCTCATTCTCAACTCTGTGTGTGTTTGTTTTCAGCTCCATAGCTTGCTCCAGTGCCCTATCGCTCTTTCTTGGGTTACCATTTTGAAGTATGTGGTCTGTTTCCTCTTTTGTGGTATGCTTAAAATGATTTAAAAATGCTTGTACTCATATATGAATGAACTATATGGATGTGCTTGGTTGTTTTTGGTGCTGCATGCATGAAACAGTGGGGGAGAATTGATATTCTAGCCTAGGCGAGAATAGCAGAAGCTCGCTCTGGTTCTGCTCGAGCGTCTCACTCAAGCGGAGGGTTCTTGTTTTGAGCGACGCATCATCTCGCTCAGGCAAGAACGACTCGCCCAAGCGAGCCCTCGAGGAAAACCTGTTGTTCTCTGCTTGAGTCCTTGTTCAGGTGAGGGATTTTAAGTTTGGGCGAAGAGTATTCTCGCCCAGGTGAGATGCAAGATGGTCTCGCCCAAGCAAGAGCTCACAAAGTGCCACTGTTGCAGGCCTCGCTCAGGCGATAATGCCTAGCTTAAGTGAGACAGTTGTTGTTGCTGGGGCGAAGGCTTCTAGCCTAAGCGAGATTAGTGCAGGTTTGCATTTTATTTTCCTGTTAAGTTGTGGCTGGCTATTTATCTTGAAAATACATGAATTATGTGAATATGCATGTCTTATATGAGTTGTATGAACTGAAATTGGTATGCTTGAAGTGATTATGGCATGGAATTGTTAGTTGGTGGTGTGTTGGCATGGGAATGGGATGTTTGAGATAAAAGTGGTGGTTATGGTATGAGAAACATGAATTTGGTGTGAGATAGGTGTAATTCCATGAGTCTCGTGGGGAGATCTCATGGTGGTGTTTAGTGTATATAATTAAGGTAAGGATTGAAGTAAGGATCACATCCCGAAACTCTAAAGGATCAGTTAGTCTCACATAGAGCAAACTGATCCAAGTGGTGAGAGTAGTGGGAAGCCCTAGTCTTTGGTAGGATAATGGTCTTAGATGCTTGAAGGCTAACCTGTGGTAGGGTGAAACCCATTGGCAATGGTTCTGCAGAGTAGTAGAGGCCACCACAAGCGCAAGCGTCTAGTGAATCCGATCTTATTATATGTATCCGGATAAGTGAGTCATAGTGTCCTAATTGTTTGCTATAACATAATTTCGTGCCTACTCTGTTTTATGCTTGAGAGCTGTTTTAAGTATCTACTTGTCTTGTTTTCTCTTTTGCGATGATCACCTTATTGGTGGGAACAGGTGGGGGAAATACTGAAGGTAGATCTAATGGTGGCAGTGGTGCTATTTAGTGTGGACTTGTTATCTGTGGCTCTTAGGAGCATTTTTAAGGCACTGGTGCCTTTGTAATTCCTTGCTCTAGGAGTAACCCTTTGCAAACTGATTAAACTTTTAGATTATGTTTTGTTCATGGCCTCTTTTAGAGTGCCTTAGTATCTTTCAAAGTATTTCCAAGGATAACTGTAATGGTGGATTTATTATACATATTCTATTCACCTGATTGCTCTTTTAATATTATGATTGTGTGATGTTTTATTTAGTAGATTTATTCTATTTAAATGGGATGTCACAACAAATATATAAGTTAATACAAACAAAATCAAAATCATGAAAAGTAAAATCATTGTACAATATAAATATAATATAATTATAAGTGTGTATACAATATATATATAATTAATAGGTGACAACCGTTGTAATGAGAAATTCATATCACAAAAGTAAGAATAAGGTGACTAGATCAGAAACCTACACTACTAAAAAAATTCATATTTTTTGTCAATTTTGTTTTGAAATTTTTTTGTAGGAAATATTTATAAATTTTGTTATGAAAAGAAATTGCTGCCAAGTTTTTTTTTTCAAAATATTTTGTATAAAATACTTTTCGCAACAAATTTTATAGGAAAATACTTGCGAATTTTATAATTTTGTAGGAAATAATTACCCATAAGGGAATTACCTGCCAATTAAAATTCCTAGAAAAAATAGCAGGAAAAAGTCTTTTCTTGAAATTTTTTTTAACAAATTTGCTAGAAAATTCTCATGTAATATGAAAATTTTTAGTAGTGCTAATGTTTTAACAGTAATTAAGAGTTTTAAAAATGGTATTATATAGCATCCTCTGGTAGCTTCAATACTCCTTCCACCAAAAGTTCTATCAATATCCAAGCGAGTATGACAAGGACTTTTCACAATTTTTTTATCAGCAAAAAATAATAAATTAAAAAGAGCACTTAAGGAGTGCTATAACCCTTATACAAAAGACTTAACCTGTACAATAAATACCGAAACTTGACATCATAGCCAAACAATAGGAAGTCTACAGACAAAAAACTCAAAACACATAAAAAGATATCCTTAATAGTAGTCAAGTTAAATTTGGGGATAGTACAGGCTAATTCTCTATAACCATCACTACAAAACAAACCTAACAACATTGGCAATGGTTAAACACATGGGGTAAGGACCCCTAAGCTCATATGATAACAGAATAAAGAAAAAAATTGAATGGTAGATCTGTGATTAAACCAGAACTAAGAAAACATTCAAGCACCATTCTCTTTTCCTATGGTCTAATTCTCCCAACAACTTGGCATACACATTAATGTTTTAACAGAAACAATACCCTTGCATCCCTTTATATGATCGACTTTTTGGCAGGCTTGTAAGATGAAAGTGTCTCTCTCATGTCAACATTATTCCACAGTTCTTGAGGTGTGTTCCAAACTTTGACTTTTATGATGCTCGAGCTTACAAGTTGTCCCTCAAACTTAGGGAGTGCATAGAAATTGTTTATCCAATTGTTGTATGAATTTCGACTCCCATCTCACAAATCAGGGCTCCAAATGAGAAGTATCAAACTTAGATATGGTGACTTTCTATTGTGTTGAGTTTTTCTTTTTGAGGACCATGATCCCTTCCTCTAGAGTAACCTACACTTGTTTGCCTAGCCCACTTTAAACAGACAGTAGTTACCTTATCAAAGATATTTTAAACATGCATACGGAGAAAAGTACCAGTCACTATATGAAAACTTTACAGATGAGATTTTATGTTTCATCCATACCCAAGCTATTACTTGAGCAAGGCTAAAAATCTCTTCAGAGTCTACTAACCTTTGGCTAAACATTACCCCATTCCTATGTTTCTAAATTTCTCCCACTATTGCTAGCCACATTCCTTGCCATAAAGTGTTTTGCCTACTATTAAGGTTCACACAATGGAATTGTTGAAAATTATCCTTAACCTTAGTATGATGCACTAAGCTTAACCCCAACCACCTATCACACATATTCCACACCTTTTGGGATTCACTACATAAAAAGAATAAATGGTCTACACTCTGTTCGCATGCTAAACATAATACACATAAGCTATGTTATAGTTGCACTCCCCTCTCTATTAGTTTGAACTTTGTTGGTAGCTTATCCAAGAATAACCTTCATCCTAGTAATTGTGCCTTCGGGGTTACCCTTGTTTTCCACAATGTTACATACTTATTATTCTCTCCTTCTATAGGTTTGGCAACTTGTTATAAGTATACCTTACTGAAAAAACACCATCCTCGTCTTCCTCCCACTTCCAAGTGTCTAGGCACCCCTTTCTAAGGCTTTTTTTTGTTTAGTAAGTGGAGGAGTTGTTCCTCCATGGCTACCCTCCAGGTCCAAACATTTGCTTCCCAGTGTCCTACCTCTTGTATAGCTCTTTCTTTTCACTTTGATATTAGACCCAATTTTGGGATGTCATGTAAATTTAGAAAGTGAACGCATTTGCCGAAAAAGGATTATCATTGAAAATGTACTAAAAAAAGTTTTAATTTGATTTAAATTACGTTGTTCAAAATGTCAGTTTCTAAAAAAAAAACTTCCAATAACATTTGCGAACAAAAGAAAATTACACAGTCTTTAGTATTTGATTTAAAATAACAAAATAAATTATAAGAACTCCTAAGTTCATCCCAGCCTCTCGTCAATTTACTCCATTCCAAAATTATCTACAATATCATCTGCTCCCGTATAACACACACCTTATACGATCATCGCACATACAACAAACACACAAACAAACAAATAGGTGTAAGCTAACCATAAACAATGATATATAAAAGAATCTCATTAAAACAAAACATGACAAATAATATTCCAAATCTCATAAAAGTAAAATGCTTAAACATAGTAATCATAATCAAGCTTAAACATAGTACTACCTCTATAACTTTGAAATCACCTAGTACACACCATTCCTTACTTCTTCCCCTAGCTTGACCTTGACTAGCTCCTCCCACATGCTTAGTTTTTCATTAAGCTCACAAGAAGAAAGCACATTGAAAATGGCTACTTGGATTGGGTTATCATTAACGGTGCTTAAATACTCTCCTATCACACCTATAGACATATTTCCTAGAACTTGCTTTACACACCTGAATTTGTCCTTATACCACATTATGAGGGTTCCCCTTGAGTTTCTCATTGCATGTTTGTTTACTCAATCTACATTGTTATCTCCCACAAGTTATAACAACTAGACGGTTACAAATGTTGTAACTTAGTTTCTTGTATGCATATCATATCTATTGTGTTGTTGTTTAAGATTTCTTTCAAATATTTCCATTTATGCCCCTTCCTTGTCCTCAAATGTTGATACTAATTATTTTCATTTACTTTTTGTATGTTTCCCACCACCGCTACTCCACTGATTCCTATCTCTACACTCCAAGTTCTCTAGTTCCTTAACGATTTCTTCCTCTTTACCTAAAAAAGTGACACCTACTTTTTTGCTAAATCCCAAATTCTCGTAGTCTCAAATCCTCCCAAAACACAATTATTTGACCAAAATAGTCGATTGCAATTTATAATGTTCTCATCAGATAATGAATATCAAATAGGTTGAACCACTAACCTAAGAAGCTTCCTTTTTCCAACCTTCTCACCACTTTTTACTTTGTTTTCCGGAGGTTGTTCGGGGTTTTTTGCTATATTCGTCAAACCAAAATTGCCGCATTGCAAGGAAGTCCTTTGAATGCATTGTTGTTTCCTTGATCAAGATCATGTGGTTAGACTTGCAGCCAGCGCAATTTTCTTAGCTTCCAAGTTGTGCGAAATCTACATATGGTAGTGCATCCAGTAAGTGGTTGTTGTCGTCACGTTTAGAGGCACTTGGAATAACAGAATTTCCTAAGCCGACTTTATGGTGCAAAACATCTACAGAGAAGTGTTGCTCGTCCCGTGGTAAGTCTTCGAGTCCTAACCTTCAACAAGGATGATCACTTCCTTACTCGCGTTCCTACCCTATATATGTGATTTGGTATGCTTTCCAGAAGCTCAACGTGAACAACGAGCTCGTGTGTGGAAAGAGTAGATAGTATAATAAATGGGCCTTCAGCCTTATTTTGGCCCAAACAAGTTTTTTTGACCCAACTCTCTATGCACCCCACTACAGCAAGTTGGACTAACGCTTTAAGTGGCCCACCACTCAGATTGTAAGGATTAAGATGAACGTAGTTTTCTTCGTGGTGTGACCCAGACGTTGCACTGTTTTGGAAATCTTTCCCTTACCTTGGTTGTTGTAGTATTATCATAGGTTCAGACACCCCATTTTGGCTTTCGAGTTCCAACAGTCAAATGCTATAGCATTACGATTGTCGTTGAGTTTCTCCAGCGAGGCATGGTTTCTTCGGTTCCTGTAAACAGTTGGCAATTGCACAATATATCTTTTCCTTTTAAACTCCCAAAGTCCGACAGATTATCATTTTCACTCCACTCAGATGTAGAGCTGGAGATGCCTATACCTTCATGTATAGAATTGCTTTCTGAAAAAAGACTATTTTTATTTTCACAACAGCAAGAAAACCGAGTTGCATCAATAGTTTCTACCTCTAAAGCCAAGTTGTATACTTGCCATTAATCTTAATGCTTTTCTCCACCCATATGTTGCATTCCATCGTCACCTTGACAAGTAATCTTGCATATTCTAGACATTCCCATGCTAAAGTTTTTTCATTTATTAAAACTAGGATACCTTATGGGGCGATGATTTTACCAAAGCATGGGGCGATGATTTTACCAAAGCATTGGAGTGTCCACAAGTTAAGAGGCAATTCTTTGCACCTTACCCATACCATCTTGTGTTGTACTACCTGGGAGGAACTCCAAGGAGTGATTGATTCGAAGTTTGATTCCCACCATTCTTTATTTTCATCGATGAGTTTACAACCTATGTTCCATCTGTGCCTTGGAGCAGTATCGCATTGTCCCCAAAGTATTTCACACTTAGCCTACCCACACTCCCTATGCTATTTCCTCCATGACTAAGCGAACTTTCATACAATTGTTGACCCTACCTATGTAGCTTCCTTCAAACCATTTAACGCCAGGCTCCTCCGTGTCAAAGGAGATTCCTTTCCAGTGTTTTTGGGTGTTCATAAGACTACTTCTAGAAGCTTTTACAGCCAATGCATATGACTGGTGACGTTTAACCTCTCTCTAGACTGGACGGATCTTGGGTGTCTTGTTAGTCAGTGGAGAGATGGATTTTTGAGCTCGGTTCAACCTGCCTTTCATCTCGAATCTAGGCGTGTTAACATGAAGCTTAGTTGAACCAATCTTAATAGAATCCAGTTCACATTGAATTCTTTGTACATCCTCACACCATGAAACCTTACAAAGCCATACTTGTGTCCCCATTTATCTAGTCTTCAAAAAATGAAAAGTTTTGAGACCAACACTAACGTTGAAATACTTCCACATATCCGATTCAACCAAGCTATAGGGAAAATGGGAGAAGAAATAGGTAGTGGGTTTCCCATTCTCATAACAGAAAGTCAGAAACGATATTCTCAAGTCTTCAAGGGTTTCAGAAATGGCTTTGTCTTGTTCTCGCACCGATTGGAGGGACCGCTGGTGGTTACGGTTTTAGCTCCTCGTCGCCATGAGAACATCGCCTAAAAAATATGTTTTCCTGCCCTTTCAACTATAAGGTATCACCAATGAAATAGTCAAGCTCACAACAACTCAATGAACCACAAGGTCCTGTATTGTATTTTGTATTAAGTATGAGTTTCTTACAGTGAAGAAGGCTAACACTCAAGCAATGTTAGCGGATACATGAATACAAAAGAAGAGAATTAACAGAACATGGAATAAAATAAATCCCAAGGAGGGCCAGAGGAAGGGAATATAATCATAAATTCCACACACCACCCTTTTCTATTTTTTCCTTTTATATTTACTTTAAACCCCAAAAGTAATCCTTAGGCGCAGAGTTAGTTACTCTTTTCCCCTCACTTTTGCAATTCATCATGATTTCATTATTAGCACCCATATGTCCCACCTATGTAACGGTATTTTCCTGCACTTCATTTGCCAGTATTTCTTCTGCACTCGTGACATTTGCTCCCCTATAAAAATCAACCTTGTCCCCAAGGTTGAAGTTAGGATAAACATCCTAGAATAAGGATAGATCTTCCCAAGTAGCTTTAGTCGTATCCAATCCTTCCCATTGGACCAAAATCTGAGGAATCTGATCGGGCCCTCGTAAACTAATTTTGGATTATAATATCTTAGATGATTGGACAATAGGACCAAATTCATCAGTCAACAGGGGAAGAGGAACATATGATTGCTGATGTTCACCTTTGCATGGCTTCAACAATGAAACATGAAACATAGGGTGAATCTTGGCAGAGGCTGGAAGTAAGAGTTTGTAAACCACATAACCAATTTTATGAAAAAATAGAAAAGGACAAAAATATTGAAGTCCCAATTTCTGATTTTTGCGCAAAGCAACTGAGTGTTACTTGTAAGGTTGAAACTTAACTAGAACAAGATCACCCACGTTAAACTCCAACTATGAATGTTTCCTATCTGCATATTTCTTCATGTCGTGCTGAGCCTTGAACAAATTATTCTTCAACTGGCTGAGAATTAAGTCACGTTGCAACAATAAATCCTGTAGAGAGGGAGGGTCGTGATGGTCTAAAGTATACTTGATGACTGTGGGAGGATCTCAACCATAAACTGCTTTGAAAGGACTCATACCAATGCTGGACTGAAATGAGGTATTGTACCAAAACTCAGCCCATGAGAGTAACTTGCTCCAGCTTTTGGGATTGTCAACTGTGAAACATCGTAAGTACATCTTCAAATATCGATTAAGTGCCTCGGATTGACCATCAGATTGCGGGTGATATACGGTGCTCAAAGCCAAAGTTGTCCAACTCAACTTAAACAGTTGTTGCCAAAATATGCTAGTGAACACTTTATCACGATATGAAACAATCGACTTTGGCATACCATGTAATCTAACAATGGAATGCATGAAGATGTTTGCCACCGTCGTGCTCGAATAGTCGGCTTTGAGTGGAGCCAAATGACCATATTTAGATAAACGGTCTACGACCACCAGAATCACAGTAAAATCGTGTAAAGGAGGTAAACCAACAATAAAATCCATAGCTAAATCTTCCCAAATTTGTATCGGAATTGGCAAGGGTTGGAGCAGTCCAACAGGTAAATAAGTAGCGGGCTTGGCTTGTTGGCAGAGCAAACAATTTTGGACAAAGTTTTTAATATCGTTGTGCATACCATGCCAATAAAGCTGAGAAGCCACTCTAGCAGTGTCCTTGCTCTCCCCGCATGTCCTCCAATAAGAGAATTATGAAATTCATTCATAACTTGCTGTATAAGAGGATGATTAGAGGGAAGAACCAATTTGTTCTTCCAAAAGAATAATTGGTCTTGAACAAAATAATTCTGGTGAGGAGGAGTGCCTGGAATACATAAATGAAGTATTTCAGACAATTTGGAATCCGTAGCAATAGCGGCACGCACCTTAGGAATGATATCCCACTGAGGTTGAGAAATAGCCATAAAGAAGGACCTAGATAAGGCATCCGCAACAAGATTGTCACAACCAGGCTTATACTTCATGGTGAAATCATATCCGAGGAATTTAGGAAGCCATGCCTGTTGCTCCGGGGTTTGGATGGTTTGATCAATGAGGCTGCGTAGGCTCTTATGATCGGTGCGGATAATAAATTTATGTCCTAACAAGTAATGACGAAATTTAGCTATAGCTGCTGTAATGGCGTAAAACTCCCGCACATAGGATGATTGTCTCTGCAGTCGTAGGGATAATTTTTTTGAGAAAAAAATAATGGGGTGATGGGCTTGACTCAAAACAGCACCAATACCTGTACCAAAGGCGTCTGTTTCCAGTATAAAAGGCTTAGTAAAATCTGGAAGGGACATGACGGGAGCTTCCATAATGGCTCGCTTGAGGTTGCGAAAAGCGTTAGTAGTGTAACATCCCTAAGGGATATTACTAATTTTTAATAAATAAAATTCGAAATAAAATAAATATCACATTTAATATAAACTATTTCCCAAAAGCACGGGAAAATTTAAAACTTTAATACATAAGTCATAAAACCAGGAGTCCACAATTTATAAAACTAAAACAATAATCACATGGCTCCCAAAGGTTTACATAATTATCTCAAAAACCGAAATAATAATAATACATGTACAAAAAAAAACTCCCAAAGCTAGCCCACGCTCCGAGTCTAAGCGTCTCCTGGCTCACCTGTCAAATCATCTGCTCCCGGATAACAAGTTATCCGATCATCGCCACACACACACAGATAGGGTGAGCTATGCACGATAAAACATAAACAAATATATATGGAATAAATATGCTTCCCCACCCAAATCATATAAGTACAAAATTCATAATTTCTAAATCACCCAACCATGACCTCATAGTCCTTCATGAGTCATATGCATGAACTAGGTCTTGGGATTTCCCTGTGCTCCCACGAAACTAACTCATTCGTGGTCCAACCCTATGAGCCTATCTCGCTCATAGTCCTGCCCTACAGACTCCTTGCCTGTAGTATAAACATCCAAGTCCCATACTTGGACCCTGGCACACACGCAATCACCATATTATGGACTCCTCGCCCAATAGTAGCCGACGGGAACATCACAGTTTCTTGCCCATCGTGCGCCCGACACATGCAATCACCATACTAAGGACTCCTCGCCCATTAGTAGCCGACGGGAACTCAACCAGTTCCATGCCCATCATGTGTCCAACCTCCAAGCACATCCCAGATCCCTAATGGAATTAGCCCATCAGGCCCAAACATCAACCACATGCATATACATTCGATCTGTATAATAAACATCCAAAACACACCCACAAACACATATAAGCCAATAAGTCGCATAAACTCGCTTAGGCTAGGGACCCCTCGCCCAAGCTAAGCCCTCTACTTCGCTTAGGCTAGTTCGCCTCGCCTGGGCGAGCTTAAAACAACCACAAATACACGTTATCTCGCTTAGGCGAGATTCCCTCGCCTGGACGAGTTGCAACATCGCTCAAAGCAACTCCCTTACCTCGCCTAGACAAGGAACCACTTAACCATGTCATTTCACAACGCGACCTCGCTCAGGCGAATGTGTCTCGCCTGAGCAAGACAAAGTCGCTCAAAACACCAATACTTCTCGCCTGGGTGAGATATCGCGCTCAAAAGCGCTCAAGTCTCCTCGCGACCTCGCTTAGGCGAGCTGTCCCTCGCCTGAGCGAGACTAAGTCGCTCAACACCAAACCAAGGTCGCCTGGGCGAGCAGCGCGATCCCAAATCAGACGTGAGGTTCTGCAACTCTCGCCTAGACGAGATAGACTCGCTTGGGCGAGACTTGCAGAGTTTCTTCATTGTATACAATCTATACCAATGTATTTGTAATGGCAATTAGAGCCCAGAACCATACTTTTCTCACAAAATTAACAATCACATTGGAACATATAATGATCAATAACCAGAATGGTCAACACCCTCCTCCCACAACACATAACCCACACATGATCATGCATCAAAACTCAAATACCCCTTTTCCCAATCACAATACATCAGGTACGAATTTTTCCCAATCAAACAGGACCCAATTGGAAACTCAAATTCATAACACAGAACAGATTATTGGCATACGTAAAGTATAGCTCCCCTAACCTGGATTATTGGATTAAAGTCTGAGATGGGGAATTCTAGATTCGCGCTCTCCCTCTTGGTCCAGCCCTTGCACACTCTCAACTCTTAATTGCCAAAACCCTTACCTTTACCTAAATTTTTGCTTTTATAGGTGCCTTTAAAATGGGTTATAAAAATAAAACGGGATTGGCTTTAGTATGGGCTTAATGGCTATTCAAGTTCCTCAGTGAGTGATTTTTCAGCCCTACTGGTTACCCTTTTGCTAGGTTTTCCTTACCCCTTCACCTTCACGCCACATCTAATAATTAGCAAAAATAAAGTTTATTCTTTGCCCACCAAGGTTTGAACCCATGACCTTCCACTCATAAGGCCAAAGCACAACCACCATACCAAATCACATTTGGTGATATCCATAACTCAACATAAGTTTACAATACCAATCACATCATCATACATATCTTTAAAATCAATAATAAAACAAAAACACATAATTGGCATACATAGGACTCGAACCCAAGTCCTCTCACATAAACCAAAGTACTCTCAACCACATGAGCTAGTACTTTTCCACATAACATTAACAACAATTAATGCCATAAAGGCGTATGATATCGTATGACCCAGATAATCAACCTCCTCCAAGCCAAAATGGCATTTAGACAACTTGGCAAAAAGTTGGTGATGCTGAAGTATTTTTAGGACAGCTTCTAAGTGTTGCAAATGTGAGGACCAAGATGGGCTATAAACCAATATGTCGTCAAAGAACACCAATACTGATTTCCAAAGCAGCCCCTGGAACACCGAATTCATTAGATTTTGAAAGGTGGCTAGTGCGTTGGTGAGGCCAAATGGCATGACAAGCCATTCATAGTGGCCTTTGTGTGTCTGAAAAGCTGTTTTAAATCTATCCTGTGGAGATACAAGTATTTGATGATAGCCCGAACGAAGATCTAACTTAGAAAAGTATTTAGCTCCAAAGAGTTCAACAAGCAACTCCTCAACAGTAGGAATAGGGAAAGAATCCTTGATTGTGATGGCATTTAATGCTCTATAATCAGTGCAAAAACGCCATGTCCCATCTTTTTTTTAACCAAGATAATCGATGAAGAAAAGAGACTAGTGCTCGGGGCTATGATTCCCTCATGTATCATCTCCTCAACCATTTTCTCGATTTATTCCTTCTGGCTATGAGGGTATCGATAGGGACGAACCTTAATAGGCTTGTTATCTGGCAATAAGGGAATAACATGATTGTGGGACCGATCCGGGGGTAACCCAATGGGTTTGTCAAACACCCTTTTGTAGGCGTGTAGCAACAGAGCCAAATCCGGATGAATGGCATAAGGTAAGTCAAGCCACAGATCGGAAGGAACATCCTGAGACTGAAATTGCAGTGTATAAAATTCTACAATGGCATGGGTGTTGCACATTCGTCTAAGATGGTGAAACTGAATTGGACATGGTAAATTAGATTGAACACCTTGTAGTGTAACAAATTCATCCTCCAAATAGAATTTCAAGATCAAAGCACTATAATCTAGGACATGGGGTCCCAATGTAGCAAGCCAAGCAGCACCTAAAACAACGTCTACACCAGATACATGAAGCAAATAAATTGGCAACTTGATAGTATGCCCCTGGATCGTGACCTTTACATCTTGGGCCAATCCTTCCATTGTAAGAGAATTTCCATTTCCAACCAAAACTTGAAAACTAGGAATGGGCTCAATAGGTAACTTCAAATAATGAGCCAAGCGAGGTTGTAAGAAATTGTCCGAACTCCCATTATCAAGCAAGATTTGAACAATGACACCGTTTATCGATCCATGAAACTGCATAGTGCCCAAACTAGAGGAGCCGTTGAAGGCATTAAAAGAAACATGATGCTCAGGGGTAACAAGACATGGCACGAAGAGGGAGGCTGGCGGTTCTGAATCTAGAGGTGGATCATCAACTTCCTCGATATGAAGTAAGAGGTATTGTTTGTTAGGGCAACAGTGTGTAGGGGAAAATTTATCGTCACATGTATAACAAAGGCCCTTCTCACGTCTAATCTGCATTTCTAGGGGAGATATCCTTTTGATATTGAATGATTTAGGGGGTTGATGAAAAGGTTTCTGGGAAAGGGTAGGCAGAATCGCAGATACGAATGTGGTTTTATGGTTGGTGTTTAGGTAGGGGGATGAGTTTGTGGTAAGGTTTCTAGAATAAGTGGTGGTATACAATGGTTTGGTGGAGGTGTTATATTTTTCCTCGTAGAGCTTAGCAAGGGATACAACTTTAAGGAGGGAATGAGGACTCTGGGCAATTAAATCATGGCGGATATCGGTTTTTAATCCACTGATGAAGCAATCTAATAGTGCATCCACCGTAATCCACGTAGCTCTGTTAGCCAAAGCCGTAAATTCGATATAATAATCATTAACTAAACCGAATTGCGAGAGCTTAAACAAAGTAGCGGGGACATTCAAATGCGGAGGGACCAAATTCCAACTCTAATGCTCGAGTAAATGCAGCCCAAGATTGGAAAGGATTATTCTTACTCATCATCTGGAACCAAGGAACCACGTCCTTGTCCATATGCACAACTGCAATAATCAAACAGTGTAAATCTGGAGTAGAATAATACTCAAAAAATTGGTCCGCCTTGAAAATCCATTGCAACACATTCAAGCCATCAAAGCGTGGGAAATCTAGCTTGATGTTGCACACCTGAAAGGTTTGTGGGTTTGCATTCGTCGCATTTGAGTTCGAGCCACCGATGGATTGCTTATTGGTCACGTGCTCGAGAGCTAATTCGAGCTTTGCAAACCTGGCAAAATAATCTTGATCCCGTTTTTCCACGAGTTCCAAAATCTTCTTGACATTAGCATCCAGATCTTTCAAGCGAGTATTCTCGACCATGGTGGCAATGAAAGCACCAAATGTAAGCTATCACCAATAAAACAGTCAAGCTCACAACAACTCAATGAACCACAAGGTCCTGTATTGTATTATGTATTAAGTATGAGTTTCTTATAGTGAAGAAGGCTAACACTCAGACAGTGTTAGCGAATACAGGGATACAAAAGAAGAGAATTAATAGAACATGTAATGAAAGAAATCCCAAGGAGGGCCAGAGGAAGGGAATACAATCATAAATTCCACACACCACTCTTTTCTATTTTTTCCTTTTATATTTACTTTAAACCACAAACGTAACACCAGTGTAGGAAGGCCTTTTGGCAGCGGTTATTTTCATATTTTGCACCGGTTCCCGGACCGAAGCATATTGGGGCGAGGCCAAAGGAGGATAGCCTTTGGCCTCAGTTGTAAACCGAAGCCATAGAGCCCATCTTCTGCCTCGGTTTCCACGTACCCGAGGCCATAGAGCCCCTCTTCTGCCTTGGTTGTCAGGCCTAATCGAAGCCATATGTCCTCACGTTTTTACATTTTTAAAAAATTTGCTCACGTTTTGGCCTCGGTTTTAGTATGACCCAAGGCCATATGTCACTTTTTGGCTTCGGTTTGGGTAGTACCCGAGGCCATATGTCACTTTTTGGCTTCGATTTGGGTAGTACCCGAGACCATATGTCACGTTTTTGCCTCGGTTCTGGTATGAACCGAGGCCTAATATGTTGTTTTTTTAATGTAGTTTCTGTTTTGGTGTTATTACCACATTTAAACCTGCAAATTTTATTCAGCACCGAGCACATACCAAAATAGAGCAGAACAAAATATTTTATAACACATCCACAATTCAAATTCATTTAAAAGACAATTACAAATCATTTACAATCAAGATAGATGTCCTAATCAATAGTATTGTACATTTCAATTATATATTTGGCACATGCTATCCTACCAAACTTGATGGAGTTTGCGGGAATTGCTGCAGGACTTTTGAATGTCTACAAAATAATAGATTAAGTTAAGCTAGTATATAAAAAGGAAATATTGCAAAGTATTCGTTTTAATTCAAATATATATTACCGTTTCCCAATTTGTTGTAATACGAGCACGCACAGTGGTTGTCATCCATTCCATTATATAGTAACCGCACTCATATGAGCCGGTTTGTCTATTACACTACATTATATCAACAACGTTACAATTAATTAAGGAAGAAAATCAAGCAAACAATTATAAAGATATGGATAGAAATATCAAACCTAGAGAGAACACCATACAAGACCTTTTGCCTTAGCCGTTGATCTCCCTAACAACATGTTATGTGCAACAATTAAACTATGATATAGGGAATAAGTTAGGATATTTTTATATAACATGTCATATTCATAAGATTGATATTGAGGTTCTTACCAATCTATCACTTGTCTAAGATGGTTGGGGGGAGGGCGATGCAAAGAGCAAAACCACACAGCAAGGTTCTCCCTTAGGGAAACCACAAGTAACTGCCAATGACGCCTGATAAGAAAATAAATTCATTGTTATGCATTAAAATGACTGATTATATTCATAAGTTAACAAAAATGACTTACCCAGCAACATAAGGGACAAAATAAATTTCTTTTCCACGTTGAAAGCATTTGGTCACATATGCTTGGATGTCATCAAACTTGTTGCCTT
>Ga0214543_1001707_pt1 | contig 42947 bp, 17 predicted proteins | sample CNSS2metaG_FD_160094 | JGI IMG/M metagenome (GOLD analysis project Ga0214543, IMG submission 160094) | Root nodule microbial communities from cowpea collected in UCLA plant growth center, Los Angeles, California, USA - CNSS2 | ecosystem: Host-associated > Plants > Roots > Nodule | place: USA...
CAATTTGAAGGGGGACAAAATTGCTAATTTTTACAAAAATTGGGACTAAATTGAGACAAATTAAAATAAAGGGACCAAATTGAGACTAACAAAATGACACGTGGCGTAATACTGACACGTGTCACTGTCACTGCCACGTGGCACGATGACAGCTTGACACGTGACAATTTTTTTGATTCTTTTAAAAAAATTAATAAAAAAAATTAAAAAAAATAAAAAATTAAAAAAAATTTAATAAAAAAATTAAAAAAATCGAGGAACTGACACGTGGCATTTCCTCTAACGGCGTCAACCTTGACTTTACGGGAAGGGCAAACGTGAGACGTTTCAACAAAAAAGGGAACCATTTTAAGACTTTTAAAAATTTGGGTATCATTTTGAGATTTTAACTCCAGAATAGGAATTAAAGGTATAATTAAACCTATTTTGTAATTGCTAAGAGGTTGCTATCCATACCTATTTAAGAGAATCTTTATTTCTCGGCACGTCAAATTGCCAAAATATGATTATTTTTTTTTTGTAATAATAAGACGGGGGAGCAACAGTTTACCATATCTATCTTACCTCAAAATAAAAATTGGTATATAAATATTTTTTTAAAAGAAAAGATCCACAATTAGTTACATAAAATTTTAAAATTGTAACTAAGAGAAGCAAACAATAAATAAAAATCATGTTTTAAATAATCATACAAATCTTTTATTGGTAAAGACACCATAACACATAAATAAAATGCTATTTACATTCACAAAGTTGATAATGATGGATAATTTTACCTTAACTGATAATTATATCTTCTGTATATCTTTCACCTCTATCTCACGTGTCTTTTAAAACAAAATTGAGATAACAATACCTTTATTCTAATGATATTGTGTTAAGGAATTTGAGGTTAACACATTGTCGTTATATTTGTGAGAATAATAATGAAATTCCAAAAACAAAATCTCGTTTTCTTATCTCTTTGGGAGAATGGTAAACTGATACAATTAAATACTTTAACATTGATAAAATCATACAGAATTTCAATCTTTAAAATAGACAAATACTCTAACATTAGACTTTATAACAAAATCTAAATTAATACATTTGAGGGAAATCGACCAAATTGCTTAAGTTTGTTCCTCTCACCAAAAATCCCACATTAGATGCGAGTGAAGGTTAAAAACAGATCACAAGTCCTTTCCATGTACCTTATGTTCATATATCTTATTCTCAGGTATTTCTTGCCAGCACATCCCTCATGAGTTGCTTTGGAGCTGTAACAGATACAGTGAATTCATGTAAAAAGTTTGATAAAAGCTGATTAATTGTTACTACTGTCATTCTTTCGTTCTTGTCTAACCTGACAACCTTGTGAACCTTTCAAACTGCACGAAGGCTTGATTGATGAACATTTCTGTACCATAGACGATGGCAGCACCAACTTCTCGTGCTTCTCGAAGGAGTCTTGTCAACTTTGGTGTGTAAATGGCATCAAAGACCAAGGAATAGTGTTTCAACGCTTCCTGTTAAAACATCGAAACATCATGCGGCATCATGCCACATGAAACCGATTTTTAAAGTGAGCTTTGCAGGTTTGCACTTATGTATTATGAAATTGATTTCAACAATTTTTTGAAACCAACTTCTCAAAATCTATGGTTAGTGTTACTTTCTAGAGCAATTTATTGTAACTTCTGGCAATATCAGAATATGCAACTCTAACGCCAAACCTTTGGTACGAGTGAGTCGTGAATTTTTGGTTCCATTCCAACAGATGTAGCATTTGCAAGAATCATGCCTTGTTCTGGGTGGAAGTTCTCCAATTCAGATAAAGTAATAGCTTTTCCTCCCACTCTGTTGGCAAGTTCTTGGGCTTTGGCTGATAACAAAGAGAAAATAAACAGATTATGCTGCTCCTCATCTTCATTCATCGCAAGGAATGAATTATCAAACTAAGCCAACAACACTTTCTCACAATATGTACGATTAGCAACAACTATTCTTGCACCCTTTTGTTTTCCACCGAAAGCTAGTGCCTTTCCTGCACCACCAGCTCCTATGACCACAAACAGTTTACCATATAAAGGTGAACCAGACATGGATCTTCCGTTTGAATCTGCAAACAATTGCAACAAAAAGCCTATAAATAAACCAAAACCTTGTAAAGTCCTTCCTCAAAGAAAATACAGAAACTTATGTAGAAACCCTGTAGTCGTTCCTCAATAGCTGCAATGGCCCCAAGATAATCCATATTATAACCTATCAGTTTTCCATCACTTGGCCTCCTAATCATGCAGCTAATAGCTCCTATTTCCTGATAAAATGATTTGATTAGGAAGCTAAATTGAGTTCAAATGATAGAAAAAATGGACAGAGGTTTCTTAAGGTCAAATAGTATGTACCTTAGCAATAGGATCGACTTCATCACAACATCTAAGTCCATCCACCTTGTGAGGAATCGTGTAACTGTTTTTGTTAAAGAACTAAGAATTACTAGCAATCGTGAGATTGAAACCATTACATTACATGATCCTGCTAAATTTTTGTGCCACATGAGATTGAAACCATAAATTTTTGTGTTACAGAATAGAAGAATCTTGGAGGATATGATCATACCTGTATCCAACAAAATCAAGAGATGAGTAAGTGCTGAGAAAATCTGAGACATTATCGACCAAGAAAGGCAAGTAAACTCCATCAAATCCCATAGACTCGAAAGCTGCATTATAAAGATGAGGACTTTCGCTGTGACTGATAGGATTTCCTATAACACCGTGTACTTTAGTGTCAACACCAATGTGTCTAAAATTGTATAAATCCAACAATTCTTTGATAGTTGGTTGCTCAGAAGCTGATACAGCACCATCCTCAATTGAACCAAACGTGAGAAATCCTCCAAATTTTGCGCACAGTACCCTTGACAAAATCCCCTTCTCTCCAACTGCAATTCCTATCATTGGGACCTACGGTTATTGCAAATTTACCTTATTTTTAGTTCATGTAAACTTCCGATACTTATAAGATAATGTTTAAATCCACTTATATATATTACCAATTGATCTTATTTTTAGTCTAGGAACTTCCAACAGATGTTATGCTTTTTTTTATCATAAATAAATTGGCCAGTGAATACCTGAACTACTTATGAATTTAACCTACTATCAGATTTCTAAACTTACTAGTGCATGTTTGGCTGGTTATTTACAAAATATCAGATGTCCATTCACACACTTCGCTCACTCAACCTTTAGTTTTTTCAAACGTATTCTGAATCATTTGTAATTGAATACTTAATGTAGAGTTCTGTCAAAGTTTATAGAGTATTTTGAATTTCATCTATGACTCTTGAAAGTAAACAAACTTATTTAAAAAATCTCAAATAATTCATAACTTATTAGTTAATTTAACCTAAGCATGGTTAAAAATTCTCTAAATCTAACACAAGAGGAGCATATTACTTTTTCAAGCACAACCAACAATGTTACATTATGAAACGAGAGTCATACATTTTCATGTTGGTGAATTGTTCTACATCTGAAAACATGCATTGGTGAAAAGTGTGACATTGTTTAGAGATGCGAACATTTGATGGATTGTTTTATATCAGGCTTAAATTCTACTTGAACATTTTAATATTAAGTTCTTTTTCTTATGAGATGTGAAAAATGAAAGAAGAGTCAAGCTAATTTATTGCTGATTCGAAGATAAAAATGTAAATATTTTAACAAAAGCTCTTCCAAAAATAAAATTTGAAACTTTAAGATCATACTAAAAAAACAACCATTTAAGGAAAGAATAAATTTGTTGAACAGGATACCATAAGAGTTGTTTGAATCATATATTTGACTTATTTTTGTAGAGATCTCCTTAAATTGTTTGCATTTTGGATATTAGACTGTTATGATTATGATTTTTAACTTTAATTAATGTTGTTATACCCATAAAATTAGGAATTGTAATATAGTATAATTTATGCTCTTTGTATAGAATATTTTAATAAAATATTAATTAGTCCATATTTAGAAATGTGTAAATTTAGTCCTTCTTACTAAATTTTGTTAAGTTTATTTGACATTTTAAACACATTTTATGATAATATTTGAGTTAACATTAAAGCGAAAATGTGTCAAACTGTGTAAACAATTCAAATATTATTATGAAATGCGTTTGAAATGTTAGATAAACTTAACAAAATTTGTTTAAAAGACTAAATTCACGTATTTTTAAAAATAAATGACTAAATTGGTCAAAAGTTTTGAAGAGAGACTAATTCTAAATTTTACTGAAACTTGAGGGATAAAAACATATTTAACCCAAATATTAATAACTTCTTAGTCTAAATTTTTCATATTTTTCTATGTTTTTACAAACAAAATACTATAATACCAATTCCACATCTAGATTTACTCTAAGAAAACTATACATTTATTTTGTTCTAATACAATAACTTGTTTATGAAACCCTTTTAAAGTAGATTTTAGAAGTAAAAAAATTTAAATTTAAAATTGAATTTATGATAAACATAAATAATGAATGTAGGAAGAGTGATAAATTGAGAAGTTACTTGAGAGTGCAGTAGGACTTGGAGAAGACGTGCAGAATCCGTGATGTCTAAGGCAGTTGTAGCAATCTTCACTATATCTGCCCCTGAAGATTGAATTGTAGCAGCAAGGTTACCAATTTCCTCCACAGATGGAGTATTTTCCAAGTTGTGTGAAGACACAATCATCTTCACCCTCTCTGCTTTCTTCAATCCAATGTCATTGTAAAACTCATGGACCACCTTCAATACACAAACACACCTATTTATAGAGGTGGACAAAATTAATTAATCTGTAATGTTAAAAACTATTGTGAAAAAAAAAAATCGTCTGAATTCAACTGAATTAATTTTTATTTTACAAAATTACGCTAAACTGAAGTTGGTGAAAGTTACATAGCAAAAGTTGTTACAAGAAATTATACCTAAAATTAATACAACATTTTTATAACAAGGGAAGAAAATATGAAATGAATAGTAAAAAGAAAAAAAAATTAAATAGGTGTAATAAATTCTTTAATGAAAATATTATTACTTTGGTAAGAGTGTTTTTTTTTACAAAAACACATCTATTAATCCATCTAAAAATTTGATTCATGATTTAACTTATATATATAAGATAGGACTTGATGATGGAAGAGAAAAGAGAAAATAAAAGTCACCGTGGTGAGTAGTTAAATTGAACAATGAAACAAAAGCAGTACAGTTCAATTTTTATTATAAATAATTCAATTTTTTAATATAATATAGTGCAGTTAGATTAATTTTGTTCAACTCTACCTATTACTTTGGATTTAAAATATACTCCAATTATTTATTAGAAAAAAGTTGGATTAGATTTTTAGAACATTTGAATTAGATTTTTAAAAGATTTAATTCATGTCTTGCTAATGTTTTAGTTCTAAACTCTAAATCATTTGATCTTTATTAGAAACTCCACATCATTTAATCTGATTAGAAGGTGATATATACCTATATTTAGGGACACATCAAACGTTATACCTAAATCTATATTAAATATAAAGAAACTAATTCGTTTCTATAAATTATTAATTAACTATAAACTTTATGAAATACGGAAAGATTTCAACAAATTTTTACTCTAAACTTAAATTTAGAAGATATATAATAATTTTAATTTTTTTGAACTTAAAATTGATTTTGAAATAAAAATTGGTATCAAATTAATTTACAAATATCAAACTACTTTTTTTAAAATATGAATTTGATTTTAAAATATAATGTAATTATTTAAATTTAAATCTATATAAACCCAAGCTACTCTAAAAATATATATAAATTTAAATTTAATTTCAATTCAATTATTTAGCTTTACATTGAATTGAAATTATTCATTCCACGGACACCTCTAGTTTGATGCGATGTTCCTTTGAACTTGATTAAATGCAAACACAATGTATCAATTATAGATTATTACATGTGATCAAATCGTAAATTTTTGTAATTTATATTTGAAGTTACGTTTAGGATCATTCTAATTGGTTTGATAAAGATAATATAAATATATATATATATATATATATATATATATATATATATATATTGCATTTGTATTATTAAAAAAGGAATTATATACACGATGATAATATTAGAGTTACTTGCATGCACCTATCTATTTACTTTACAAACTTGTAGTTCCAAGACTCTGCTGCGATATTCACAAAGAGAGAAATGTAAACTCCTTCAGATAATGTTATTAGTATTTAATATTTAATAATAAAACGCGTATCTATGAAATGATAAATCATAATAAAATATTGTCTGCGGTAAAATAAATGAAACTTAAAGGAACAATTGTTTTTAGGTAGTATTATCCGTAACAGCAGCAAAATTTTGACAGATGAATTTATTGAGTTTTGCAGCGTAGGTAAAGAGTATAGCAGGTAATTAAATTACCTTTAACTCAACTTCAACAAACTCACACTCCAAATCAATGGCTAGACGTAGGGCTTCTTGTCGCTTGGTTTCATCGCCCTCGTACTTTCCTCCTTCCCATATTGGTCTGAAACGAAACCATGCATGAGTTACACAACTCAGAATTGAAACCTACAATTAACGAAAAGAAAATGCTGTGAACCTATAGCTGATTAAAATGGGCAAAGGACGGTTATTGATAAGAAATGGAAGATGTTGAGTGGGGTGGAAGTCCTTCAACAAATCCAACCGAGCCTCTACCAAGTCAGCACCCAATTCTTTTGCCTTCACCATCTCAAACACCATTTCTTCCACCGTCTCTGCCGTCGTTGAACCACAAATCAGTGTTGAGTTTCTTCTGCCTTCATTTCGAATTCCGGCGTCGCACTGGAACTGGATTTGGCTACCGTGTTATTATATATCCAGTGAGATACATATTCGATAGATAATGATAAGAATACGATTTTCAAGTTTTAAGATAAAGGATAAATCCTATTCCAAGTAAAAACTGATTTCATTTTCTTTCAGAGAATGTGTACAGAGCAGTTTCGTTTTTTATTAAAGAAAGAAAGAAAAAGAAAATCATTACCCGGGCGCTGCTGCTGCTGATCGTCATTTGGCGAGGAAGTGAGGTTGAACTAGTGTGTTATGCTGCAGAGGAAAAGAAAGAAAGAAAATGTGTTTATTTAGAAAAATAGGCAAATGGGAAAGAGAAGATATTGCATTCGTTCATCTGTTCCACCTTTCGTCTTTCTACTATTCCTTCAGGCGAATAATTTATAGAAGATGAGTGTCGCGTGGGGTACATGCCATACATAGAGATAATTGCTATTCAAATTAACTACTACTTTCTCCTTTGTCTATTTCATTACGCTTGCGATTAAAGTAGTGTATGTCAAAACACAAAAAGTAAATAATGTATGGCATGTTAAACATAAAACCGTAGGCTCGTATTGCGTTGTCAGAAAAATAACCAAAATGTCTGTGCTCGCCGTAGATAAATTGAAGGTGCATAATTGGGATTATAACCTTTTTATTTTCTTCTACTTATTCTAAGGTTTAAATCAGTATGACTTGCGAGATTTCACTTCCACGAAGGAAGCGGTTATTAATATTATTATAGAGTTGGCGGTGTTAATCATTGGCCTCAACAGGGGTTATTAATATTACAGAGTTGGTGGTGTTAATCATCGGCCTCAAACACAATCATGATATTGGGAGGATAAACAAATATTGTTTGGAATAAAAGTATTCCACTTTAAGTAAGGTGATTATAAATAACCTTTTTTCACATGGAAACTTCTCAGAGCCGCTGAGAAAACATGGATCAACGTGGAAACAAATGAAAATATCAAGGAGCGTACACAACACTCAGTTTTCTACTATCAACATAAGTGATCTATCTACCAGACAGCCATATCTTATTATTTGTACTTGTACGCCTGAGTAGCTTTGCATATACAAATGAGGAGACGGACATGATTATGAACTATGACTACAGAGATCAGATCGAATATCACTGACCGTCAAGTATACAGATTCCCCACTTACATTTTATAAGGTGGATTTATGCCTAAACTTCTGCTATTAAAAAATTCAGGGAAATTCAAAATGTTAGTAGCTTCCTGCAGACGGTATTACGAGTGCAAACGGTATCCCAAGAAGACACAGACAAGCGCCACCATACAGACGTATAAAAGTGGGAATCCGACTTGAACTTTTCTTGGACCTTTATTAATAAGATCTGCCTACAAAAAGAATAAAACCACCATTAAGAAATGAAATCTACTGACCCTGAAAGAACAAACGGAATAAAACTGCAAAAGTTCATGCATGTACACGGGGAATAATTCTAAAGCAACACATATCTAATTTACAATACTGATTATTACTTTCTCAAGACAAAGCATCATATGTGTCGACAGTAATTCAAACTCCAGAATGGCAGACGACTTATATTCATCTCAGGAATTATGGCAAGAACCAATTAATAAAGGTCACAATAAATACTAGTAATAAAACTATACAGTAGTGACTCCCAAGCTTACTAGTTTTTCTTGCAAGATTTTTGTCTCATGATTGCTGAGCCTCCTCTCCTCTGTTAACTTAGATATTGTTACTCCAGACTGCAGAGTAAATAAGAAACAAGGAATAAGAAACAATATCCTCTCAAGACCCACTATTACTTTCGCCCCGTTTTAATGAGGAAACCCATAGGATCCATTGATCCATTGCTATTTGCAACAAAAAAAAACACTTTTCAAAAAATAAAGTATATAAAAATGCCAAACTAATCAAGTCAAGAAGAATGTAAGAGTCTGCTAATACAGTTATACCATTTTGTGACCCTAATCATGACACGAATTGCACCCCTGTATATTAAAAAGTAAAAAGAGCAGCCAGGCTGTATCCTTTGGTTTTTCTAATTCCAACTTATATTTTGTTAAACACAATGTAGTGGATCTCAAATCAATCAAATGAAAGGAAGGGAAAAAGTAATGTAAATAGCAATCAAGCATACAATCACACAAAAATCTGTGAAGCCATATAGTTTAAAACAAGTATCTAATAAATATTTCAGTAAACTGAAAAGGGTCTAAAAAATATTTCATTCTTCAAACCTCTCGAATGAAAACTAGCCCAAAATGTGCCATGAGAAGGCATAAAAATAATCAAACTCCTGATCTGATCATAAAAAAATTTATAAACCAAATTTGCTTCAATTTGCAACTTACTAGTAAGCATGTCACACGTGCAAGCAGATAAACAGTTTCAACAATAAAGAATGGTGGCATGCCAAACCTCATTTAGTTTTGACTCAAGTCCATCAAGCTTTAACTTCATCTCTTCAATAGCTTTCAATAATTTGAGCTCCTCTATACTCTTTGAAACTCTTAACTCGGCTTCTTTTTCTAGTTTCAGTTCCTCAACATTCTTTAATGCTTTCAACTCCATATCTTTTGACATTTTTAACTCTTCAACGTTTCCTGGCTTCGGTTCCTCAACATTGTTTATTGTTTTGAACTCCAGATCTTTTGACATTTTTAACTCTGTTTCTGGATTCAGTTCCTTTACCGAATTTACTGGGTTTAAATTCTTAACTTCTGACACTTTCAACCCAGCTGCACTCTCTGGTTTAAGCTCCTCTGTATTCTTTACTTTGTTCAAATCCCGAACTTTAGACACTTTCAACTCTGTTGCTTTCTCAGGTTTCAGCTCTTCTGCATTCCTTGCTTTGTTATAATCCATAACATTAGACACTTTGAACTGTGTTGCTTTATCTGGTTTCAGCTCCTCTGCGTTCTTTACATTGTTCAAATCCGCATCTTTTGACACTTCTACCCCTAACTTTTTTTGTGGTTTCAGTTCTACATCCTTTACCATGTTCAACTCCTTATCTTTAGACACTTTTAACTGGGCTTCTTCATTTGGCTCCTCTACATCCTTCATATTGTCCAACCCCATATAATAATCTGGCCTCAACTCCATATCCTCTTCTAGCTTTAATACCTCATGAACCATGACTGGATTTTTGAGAACCTGACATACACAATGAGTAGAACAAAACATTTGAATGAATTGCGCAACACTTTTGAATTAAAATCATAAAATTGATCATACTTACATGCACAAAGACTACCAAAAACAGCAGAGATAACAGCTCCCAGAAAATAAGAAATTTAATAACATGCTTAAACAATGCTTCCAAAGTGATACAACAAAACATAAAAATTTGCAACTCTAACGATGCACCTCTCAAATTATGAAAATAACAATCCATAGATAAAAACCAAAATACCCTCAAAATATGTAGCTAAGAAATTCAATTATCTAGTCTCACGGATTTCAAATATCTCGAAAACCAAATTGAGAAAAGATAATAATTTGGCCAAGTATCGGTGAAGTTTACTCTGACCATCGGCTCTGGCGATTGGGTTTCATCTTTACTATATATCTGAACTTTTCCATGATCAAGACCATTCTTGAAGTCACCATTAATAGGAGAGAGATCAGGTGAATTGGGTGGGCTGATCAGGGTCACCTTCAGCTTATTCTCTTCTATATATTTACTTCCATCTTTAACAAACTGACATTACCAAACAATAAGTCAAAATATAGAATCAATATAAAATCTACCATAGTACCAAATCACACACTATTAAATATCCATACCAGGCTAGACGTAACTTCGTCAGTGGTTGTTTCGGCAGGAACCACTGTGCCCTGGATTAAGAACTTGTCCTTGCACACCATATCTTCAGGTGCTTCCTTTTGGGCTTGCATTGTAACTGTTTGATGACAAATGCAAACAATAAAAAATGAACTTGGGAGGGGAAGAGGACAGAAACTTCGATGCCAAAATTAATTTCCATATTTAAGGATTCATCTTCAGCTATTGTTTTGGGAAAACTAGTATTCTTTGAAAAAACAAAATTTCACTAAAAACAGCTGGTTGCAATTACAGCAATTTAAAATTGAAAAGCAACATAAGTAGTCAAAGAAAACTATGTCGTGCCAAATTCAGGCAATTAGGCCTCCATCCCAAAATAATTCACCACAATGACTAAACTTATTCTCGAGAGAGATTAACTAATGTATATAATGACAAATCAAGTATCTCAAAAGGGAAAAATACCAAACAAGAACACACATAAGACGAAGCTATACCGATGAATTCAGAAGTAGCTTTCGGCACGAGGACTCCAACATTTGGACGCACCGAATATTTCTTAGGCGACGTCGTTTTCACCTGCGAACATCAATAATACCAAAATGATTAATCTCCCCGTCCAGCCCTGCGCCTAGCCCCAAGCAACAAGCACAAAAGAAAGGTGTTCAGACCTTGAACGCCACATAGTCGAAGGTGTTATTAGTTAACCGAACCGAGCAAGAACTTTGCTTCTTCAATTCAACTACATAGGCAAAAGATCACGGCATATTATTCAACATCACAAACACAAGTAATAACAGATTCAACAGCATCATCAGCATGCATGGCCACGAAAACTAATCGAAAAATGTGAAAATGCACTCACATATAAATTTGAGTTCCTTGGGTTCGATTTCGAGAATCGAAGCTTTACTCATGATTGTCCCCGAGGGGTAACCGAAGCCGAGATCGACACCTAGAACGACAGTGTTTCAGTTAAGCCGTTCGATTCGACACAGAAGACAGTGAAAAAGAGGGGAACGAGTCAAGTCGCCGGCAGATCAACGAGTCAACTCAACTGAACTCGTAACAGAAAACGGAAAAAACAATTAAACTGTGGTCAGGTCACACACACGAAGTCAAAAAAATTCAGCAAGAACTAGTGTAAGTTGCTTTTCGAGTCTGGAAAATGGGAAGAAACGGCAGCGTTTAAAGAATGGGAGAAAGAGAGAGGCGAAAGATGTGTCAGGAATTAGGCCGAATATGGTGGTGGGAATTTCTCTTTTTCTTTTTGTTTTATGCAGGGTTGTGTTGAGATAACAGAAGTGGATGCATTGAATGGGAATAAGCGTGTGAATCGTGATCTTCTTCTAAAGGGAGAGTGTAGTAGACAGATAAAGCCATTAATGCATCGATTATTAAGTTGCAGAAGAGAAGAGAGAAAGAAAAAAGTGAAGTTGGGTGGGGTGGGGGAAGTGGAAAACAAAAGGGCTTTTTGTTGAAATATTATAAATATAAATTATTTTTTAATTTTTTGAAAAATAATTATGCCTTTTTTCCAGTGAGAGAAAGTGACTTCTATGGAAGCCGTTGATGGTAGTGACCTTTTACCGACACGGAGCTGCTTTTTATTTACGTGCTCCTTTCTCATGGCTCGGTGCAGCTGACATATTTTTTTCCTTGATCTTAAAAAAATTAAAACTCTTATTTTCTTTAATGTGTAATTAAAGAAGACATATTTCTTTTTGTGAATAAAAATAAAAAATATTTGAAATTTTTAAAATGATAATTTTGTTGTGCTAACGATTCAAATTTGTTCATAAATTTTCGGCTTGGTTGACTGGTTAGTAAACATTGTTGTCCATTCCTTGAGCTAAGCTAGTTTGTCTGATTTTCTAGCATGGCTCCTATTCCATGAAAATGGATTCAATAATACAGAATTGAAAAGATGGTGATGCATGGAATGGAACGCACGTTTTCGTTTCCTTTATTCTTGGTCAATCAACTTCTGGGACGGTGCTTAAGTGGTGCCGTTGTCAAGGTTCGTATAACTCTGTTGGAACTTCCAAAAAAGCTATCCCTCCTATGCTTTAGTTTATTATAGTTTATGCAATTCAAATCTATTAGTTTATTATTATAGAATGATTTTGGTGTCCTTTGTGGCCATGAACATCCAAATCTCGCTTTGTTGAATTGATAGAGTAACATCTTTTTTTTTTCAAAGTTTTAACATATCAAAAAAAAAATGTGGATAATCTTTAACTTTTGAATGTGGAATAACCTCTACATAAATACATACAACAATATTCATTTAAGGATACAAAAAAGTTATTGCTGTTCCAACCATGATAATTACATTGTCATAAAATTGTTGTAGTGCATTTTTTTTATTAACAATAAATGTCATTCGAAGTGTATAGTTTTCTTATTTTTTTTATCTTGTAAGTTACCATTTCCTTTCAGTTTTATAAGTGTTTGGACCTAGCCATTCGTGGGCCTAAGATCGGCTCAATAAGGGGACCCAATACCCCTCTCCAGCCCCTAACCCCATCATTGTGTTCCATTTTTAAAAAAAATCAGCTTCTTGTTCCCTCCCTTGGTCTATTGTAAGAGCTCTGCAAGGACACAGAGGTTCTCCCCTTTGTTTCGAGCTAGCTAAGGATATTTTACTTCTAGATAAGTGGAGCCTCATCGCCTCCTTCACTATTTTTCCTTTTTACCCTTGGGACGTGTCTTTTTGGTTAGGGTTTGACCCCACACTTCGTTTTATTCTGGTTTTTCACGTTTCAGCTTACTACTCTAGTCCTTGGGTTGTGGTGCTCCTTAGTGGAGGATTTGTTTGTGTTTGTTAGCATCTAAGCAAGGTAAAGGAAGCTAGGTTTTCAAGTTCTAAATCTATTTTTGTATGCTTGCAAGTTATTATGTGTTTTGGGTGCTTGAATGGTATATTAATCATGTGTAAATGGCTGGCTTATATTCTGGATGTGCTATGAGTTGTTTTTCTTCCTTGCATGCGTGGAACAGTAGGGGAGAGTTGATATTCTCGCCCAAGCGAGCTCGTCTCGCCTAGGCGAGAATATCAGAGGCTCACCTAAGGTTCTGCCTCGAGCGCTCGCCTAAGCGACCATTCGCGTTTTGAGTGACACCCTGTCTCGCTCAGGCGAGAAGGTCTCGCCTAAGCAAGAATTCGAGAAAATCTCCCAGGGCCACTGTTTGCAGACTCGCCTAAGCGAGAGCCTACGGCTTAAGCGAGGCAACCTTCCTCGCCTGAGCGAGGGCGCTTAGCTTGAGCGAGGCTGCTGTAGGGGGGTGATTTAGTTCTGCTTTCTTTCCTGATTGGTTGATGGTTTGCGTGATTGGTTTAATTATCCCTTTAAAACCTGAAGTATGTGAATATACATGATTGTTTGATTCCTATGGACTGAAATTGGTATGTTGGTTGGATTTTGGTTGGTTGGTTGAGAACTTGCATGAGAATTGAATGTTTGAGATAAATGTGGTGGTTATGGTACGAAACATGAATTTGGTGTGAGATAGGCGTAATTCCATGAGTCTCGTGGGGAGATCTCATGGTGGTGTGTAGTGTATATATTAAGATAAAGATTCAAGTAAGGATCGCATCCCGAAACACTAAAAGGTCAATGAGTCTCAAGTAGAGCAAATTGACCCAAGTGGTGAGAGTAGCGGGAGACCCTAGTCTCTGGCAGGATAATGGCCTTAGACGCTTAAAGGCTAATCTTGTGTGTGGTAGGGTGAAACCTATTGGCAATGACTCTGCAGAGCAGTAGAGGCCACCGCCACCACAAGTGCAAGCGTCCAGTGAATCCGATATTAGTATATGTATTCGGATAATTGAGTCATAGTGTCCTGCTTGCTTGCTATAACATGATTCATTATGCCTAATATGTTGTATACTTGGAATTGTTTTAAGTGTCTGATTGCTATAATATGTTTAAATGATTTTACACTAGCTTATCCTTCCATTTTCGTGTTTGTGCTTGTCTTTCTTTTTCTTTTGCGATGATCACTTCTGGGTGGGAGCATATGAGAGGAACGTTCAAGGTGGGTCTGGTGGTAGCGACGATGCAACTTAGAGTGTTCTGCTTTGATGGCTCTTAGGAGCCGTTTTCAGGTCATGGGGCCTTTTTGTAATAGTTGTCTTAGTGGCAACCTCTTTTGAAAACTGTTACACTGTCAGCTCTTAGAAAATTTTTGTTCAGGGCATGGTAGTATGCCTAAGTCTCCTCTTCCAATACTCTTACGGATGACTGTATGAGTTCTTTTCTTATGCTTCATGTTCATCTGTTTGCTCCTTTAATATTATAATTTTGTGATACTTTATTGAGTAGATTTATTTTATTTAAACGGTATATCACATATCTTAGTATTTTTTTTTCAATATAAATATAATAAGTTGATAAGAGTTTTTTATGTTTATTGAACGGTCTTACTGATTTATTATATGACACATGATTTTCCTAAAATGTTACTATATTTTAAAGACCCGATTGATAAAGATAAAAAAAAAAAATATTTGACTTTAGTAACATCACTTTATGATCACTTTAGATGTATCTTCCACTTACCTCCATATCTTTTCCTTTTCCAAATTAACATATCAATATTTTTTTTTTACTTTTTTTCTTTTAATTCCATAAACTTATGTGGAACTGTGGACCAGCACTCCAAGGCATTTTTGCATAAGGAAAATGGTACTTTCAGAAATTTCATTTTCATATAAAAATAAAGACAGGATTCGTATCTAAAGATAATAATGGAATGTTTATCGGAGAATCACATCCATTTAGACAAGTGAAAAATGGTAAAGTAAAATAAATAATTGTTGTTGAGAAAATTATTAAATAGTTCAGTTAACATCGAACATACTTATTGAATAATTTATGTGAAATTTGGTTGAGTCAACGAGTGTGTTAAAAACCTAATACAAACAAAATAGTGATTTATTTATACAAATTGTTGCTTTGTTTACCTACAGGTCACTGGATAAGGGAAAACAAAATAGTGTTTTATTTATATAAATTTCTAAAATATAATATTAGCTTGTTGGTTGAGGATCTTTCTTTTTACTCGGTCACGTGCATATACTATCCCTCACGTGACACTTTCACAAAACCCCAAGTATTTCTTCTCAGCTTGCTTTCGGCTCGAAGAAGACGTAAGAATTTGTCTTGCTTCGGTGCTGTTGATCTGCACAAAGACCCTATTCGAATCCCATAATGCTCTTCGTATCGTGCAAAATTTTTAAATGTTTAAGATAAACCAATGGGTTACACTTTGAGATCTTCACATAATATGGTATTTAACATTTTTAATACATAAAATTTGTTTTCACCAAAATATATATATATATATATATATATATATATATATATATATAACAAATTTTATGTATTTGTGTCAAAATAATATTTTTATGGTAGTATTTTAAGAATGTTGTTTTGATGATGACTCAATCAACTCACAATTTGAATTTATCCAACTCTTTAATTCTAAGTGATGCGGATGCTAAAAAAAATTGATAATCAGATGTATTTATTTGCAGGTAACGGGTACGAATATATTTTATACCCGCGTTAACAGGAACGTGTATGTGTATCATAGTATATGTACTTGATACTCATATCCGCTATACTATAATTTAAACTAAAAGAAATTAAAAAATATGATTAAAATATTAACAAATCGAACGAATGAATGTAATGTGTAAACTGTCAATTTTAAAAAAATAAAATAAAAAACATGATTAAAAATTAGAATATTACTAATTGGTTTTAATAAATCTTCATTTATTTGCAAACTGTCATTTAAAATTATTTAGCTAGGTTATTGGGACTTTGTTTGGAATGTATGAATGTAATGTGTTGCATTTTATTTGAATTTATGGTTAAAATATGTTATATTTTTTTATAGATATTCGTGGGTACCCATAGATATTCGTGGATATTAAATAAATATGCGGGTATCCACATGCACAACGGATACTCGCCACAGGTATGGGGTTGAGTACGAGACACATATTTATTCAACGGATAGAAAATGGGGAGCTACTACCTAAACTCTATCCACGACGTTGACATCCCTATCCACTATATAGTTTGAGTATATAAGTTCTATAAATATCAGTTTGAAAGTTTTTTTCTTTTATGAATCTTATCAAATAATTTTTTTTTAATATTGTGGACAACAAATTTTAGTGACAAAAAAGTTGTTAATCACTAATCATTGACTATCGAAAGTTTTTGCTGCCAAATAAATTAATTTGTAACTTTCTAATTAATTAGTGACTAATTATGATTTTTTTTATTTACAACAATGATTATTTTAGTAACTAATAATTATTTATTTTATAAATTGGTATCTAAATTGGTCACTGATTAATAACTTTTGGTTACTAAAATTGATTGTTAGTAAAATATTTTTTGTAGTATAAAATATTGTTAAAGTTTTCTAATTAATGGTGACAAAAAAATCAACGTGATATGAGAAATTATAACTTGAAAGTAAATTTTAAAATTTAAAGTATATTATGACTTCAACATGGTATTTAAGGTTTAATTTAATATCATATTACAATATTTGGAATAGTAGATACTTGTGACATGATTCTAATATGAACATTATGAAACTATCATAAATAAAGCAACAAAATCAACCAAAGAGCATATGAAATTATGGAAAGAACTTTTACTGTGAATAACATGAAAATATCTTAAATAACAAAAATAAAATGACTCATAAAGAGAATATGGAATTGTAGAAAGAATAAAATATAAGTAGTAGAAATGATCTTAGAAATAACAAAACAAAAGGTTACAGAGAGTAGAATAAGCCACATGAAAAGAAAAAAAAATGAAAAAAATAATATATAATTGTTCACAATATCATATAGATGTGGTGGTAAGCATTGTATCTATAAACAAGTTTTTGTAACTGGTCAAGTGTGCTAGAACTTTAAAAATTTGTATATTTATAGAGAAAAAAGGTAGAAGAACTTCTCATCCTAACAAATTACACTGCACACACACGATTATGACTTTATGACTTACTTAAAGTTCTTCTTCTAAAGTGTTTTGAAATGGTAATATAATAACTCATTGTAAATAGTGTTTTTATTCTTACATGTTTTATCACCTCACACCCAACTATTTCTATTTCCTTTTATTAATTTATTATATTATTATTTATTTAAAACACAATAAGTTTTAGTATTTCTTTAAAATCTCAAAATATACATAGAAATCCAAAATACTGTCCAATGAAACATAATCTAAAATATATTTTCTATTCAAATTCAAACATGTCTAAAATAAAGTTTTTGTAAATTAATTTCCATTATAAAATTTAATATAATATTTTATAATATAAAATTCTTCAGTAAATAATATGTTTTTTAAATCATAAATTTTTTTTTGTCATCTAGTAATTTCTTTATGAGTAATTACAGTCGTCAAGAGTAATGAATATCTAAATAACTATATTAATTTTGTTCTAATTTGAAAACATTCTTCAATTTATCAATTTATCGAATATTCTTTCAACTTTGAAATATAATCTTTTTCAAGTTTTATTGAATAAAAGTTTTTCCAATTTTATACTTTTTGAAACATCTTTATATCTCTACTTTTTATTCTTTAAAAAATCTAAAGATCTTTAAACATTATTTATTAAATACATTATCTTACATAAATTTTTTTTGAAACTTTTTATCAGAAAGTACTTTGTTAACTTTTTCTTTTCGTAAGATTCGTATAATGTTTTGAAATTTCAAATTCTCCTTACTTTGTTATTTCTTCTAAATATTCTAAAAAGGTTTTTGTTACATAATGTTATTTATACGTATAATGGCGCATAAATTAAGAATTTTTAATTTCATATAGTTTATACAAAATCCATATATTTATTTAATTATCTGCGAATTACTAATAATAAGTTTTTGAATGATCTTTACAAAAGTAACATACAATAATTTGTATTTATTATCATGGTTTAAAATAGTTATTATATGATAACAAGCTTTATAGAACGTGATCAATGAAAACATGGGCTAATTTACGTGGATCAATTTAATTTTTAATTTAAGTAAAGGGATATATTTTTAAAAATATTATAAAATTGGGTGAAGTTGTAAGAGGACATAGACTTTGACATATATTTTTTCCTTTTTTTAGTAAAGTTTTTACATTAATGTATTTTATTTTTCTATTTCAACAAAAAGTTGTGTTAGGATCAACTACTTTAGAATTTATTTGAAGCGAGAAGTTGTTGGATGCATGAAGATTTTAGTTTCAAATTTTTGTATTGTGATTTTTTTATATTTATTTAAATGTATTTTTAATTTATTTAAAATAAAGTGATTTTATATTTTTCATTATGTTATATTTTAATGATTTATTTTTTGTTTTTTATTCAATTAATTTAATGTTTAAAATCAATTTAATTAATTGAATATGACAAAGATTGATATGGTAATAAAATTGAGATTATTTAATATAAAAAATTTAATAGAATGGACATATAAATAATATAAAATGATACATTGTCTACATGGATAATAAAAACATTTTTTAGCTTATTCTTAATTAATTGAGGCCATTCCGATTTTTATACATTCAATTAATTAAATAAATTTTAAACATTAAATTAGTTAAACAGAAAAAAGTCATTAAAATATTATAGAATAAAAATCATAATATTACTTTACTTTAAACAAATTAAGAATACATTTAAATAAATAATAAAATAAATTAAAAAAGTTCACAATAAAAATAAAATCAAACCAAAATCTTTATACATACGAGGAATTCATACTTTAAAAAAAAAAAGAAAAAAAATTATAAATCGTCGTTCCTAAATCCTTCCTACAATTTCACCCATTTATAATATTTTAAACAAACAGACCCTTTACGGAAATTAAAATATAAATGGACACATTTACTTAAAGTAGCCGAAAACATCGTATTAACATGCTTCTATTACTTTATCTTATTTATACCTTTGGATGCCATGCAACCAAGTTTAATCTGCAAACAATCATTCCACTTTTCCCCTTTCACTCTTCAAATTTAATTATTATGCCTACCTCAATAGTTACTATTTACACTTTCTGCAAAAATTATCACCATAATAGCTCCTTCTTCATAATTAAAATTTAACTTTTCCATTGATTACGAAGTTGACTAGTCAATTAAGATCTCATCATAAATTGAAGTTAATGATGTGGTTCATAATTTTTTCCATTCTCAGTTAAAACAAACTTTTAGCCTATAACTTTGTTCCAAATATCGGTAGAGTGTAAGTTAAAGTTTTGATCTTCCTCTTTTAATTTACATAAAAAAACAATATCAGTTGTAATCGTTACGAATATAAGGATAAGTTTAAGTTTTATATTGATTAGAAATGATAAAATAGAACGTTATAAAGAGTGAAGACCCATAAATCTTAAGATTTTAGGTTGAAAATAATATCAATACCTAATAACTTACGTGGTTGGACTCAAGTCTCATTAATTTATTGTATCTCCCAATGAACCTCTTATCTTCTTAAATTTAATAATTAATATCAAAGCCGATAGTTAAAACTGACTTGAACGAGTAGTATAATCCTTATATCTAAAGTTTTTCTAACAAAAATTTATAAGGGAGTCTTGTTAACAATAATTATAATATCATAGTATTAATCACACCATATTTGAAATCAACGTCAGACCAAACTAATATTGCATGCAAATAAGAAGTCTTTATCATCAATATTAAATGATTGTGTTGTAGCTCCTACCCCAATCCAAATCTGCTTCAAAGTGGGACCGGGTGAGAGCTAACATCTAAGATGCAATCAGTGCACCTGTTTTTGACATTAATTTCAAAATGGCAAGAATGAAGGCAGAGAAGAATGATTACCTGAAAAACTGAAGCTGAAAATGATTTGAGATGGCAAAAAATGAATGGACTAAAATGAAAACCACTTTTCACCTCTTTTTATTTTTCTTAAAGCTCCTACCACATTTTCTGAAACCTACCTACCCCCCACCAAAGAAAAACGTACACTAAATACACAAACGACATCGAAGTTCAAACTACATAAATACTTGACAAGGCAACTAGATATACATTTATGGGTCACATTAAATGACGATAAAGAACACACACCCATCTCACAATCAAACACCTCTTCCTTTCACATTTATAAATTTGCCGTGCTTCAGGCTCCGTCCTAACCAACCAGCTTCATCCACAATCATCACATTCATATCAATTCATATAATAAAGAATAAGTCACTACACTTACAGTTAAAATTACGAGGGTTAAATATATTATTATTCGGTAAAAATTGAGAATAGTTTTTTATTGAAATTTTTGGTTAAATCTAGTTTCTCTAGATTAAAAGTCACAAGAGTTAAATATATTTTTATTTTTTTAACGATGAAAATTAAAATTAGTTTTTTTTTTTAAATTTTGTAAGATTTATTTGACGTTCTAAAATATTTGAGTTGTTTATATTGTTTGAAATATTTACATTTTAATATTAGAAGAAAAAATGTTTGAAACGTTAAATAAATTTAACAAAATTTGATTAAAATGATTAAATTCACGTATTTTTAAAAATAAAAAATTAACTTTGTCCAAAATTTTGAAAAAAAAAATCTAATTTTAATTTTTACTATGAGTGAAAGAAAAAAACATATTTAACCTAATTATTGAAATGTGTTTTAGGAGTGTTTGATTCAATTTTTAAAAATATATAATAATAATGCTATGCGGAGGTGGGATTTGGACTCGTGCCGATTTTGAAGTTGGTGAATTATCTACTAATTTTACTAAATTCTGCTAAATATACATGAAAATTTAGGGTGTGTTCTTTTGTGTAGATGGATATGGGGGAGAGTGTGAAGATGAATTTATGTAGATTTAGGTAGATAGATATTTGTGTTTTTTTTAGTGAATTTAGAGGGTAAAGTGGGTGAATTTGGAGATAATTTTTATGAAAGTTAGTGAAAGATTTGATTGATGTGATAGATAAAATTATATGTTAAAATAGATATATTTATTAAGTTACCATAATACCCTTGCGTAAAAAAAGAGAATGATTTTGTAATTTGATATTATAAAAATAATTATAATTAATTAATACGAATTAAAAAAATATTAAAATTATATAAAATTTTAAAATAAAAAAAACTAAATTTTTATGAATGTAAAAAAAATTATACAATTAAATTTTTAGAAAAATTATATAATTAAATTTTAAACTAAAGTTAAATAATGTTAAAAAAAGTTTAAAAAATTAAAAAAAAAGTCAAAAGAAGTCAAGAAAAAGGTAAAAAGAAAAAAGAAAACCAACGACACCGGTGTCGTCCCTCTCTCTTCATTCACAACATTGGTGCCCACACCGTGCCATCCCACACCTCCCGTAACAATCACAACACCTCACCACCTGCAAGACACCGGTGTCATCCCAGTTCCCTCACCAGTGCAAGACCTGTCAATGCCATCCCACTCCTATCACCACCCCAACACCTGTCACACTGGTGCGCCACTCCTCCTACAACACCTCCAACAACACTCATGGCAGACGACGAATATTCTACTGCGTGTGAAAGTAAAAACGAGGACAATATGGTAATGTGGTCGATAATACTCGCTAATCTTCTACTTCTATAGTGGATGAAAAAACTTGTTCATCCCTCAAATCCGCGTTCGCTTATCGGTCCACATCTATGCAATGGAACACAATTTGAAAATGAATTCGTGCTCGCTTATTCCCTTCAACAGTTACATCCATGCAAGAGAACAAACCCTTAGTATTATGAAAAATCCACAAAAATCCATCATTAAATATTGACATCTGTCCATTTTCATGACTTTTTTGGCATTGCACACACTCCATTTACCCTTTTTTTTTTCTGAAATAACTATCAATTTTCAAAATTTACGCAAATGTCACCCGATTATTATCCTCAATATTTCATCTTATTCTCGAAAATATCATTCAACACACATTTCTTAATTTTATTATTATTAGAATTATAATTATCAGTACTATTATTTTATTAACAGCATTATTATTACTATTTATTAGCATTATTGTTTTTATTTTTATTTTTATTACTATTATTAGTATTAGTAGTATTAGTATTAATATTGGTAATATTATTATTATTTATTATCATTATTATTTTTATTATTATTTATTCACATTATTATTTTTATCATTATCATTATTTATTCACATTTATTATTTTTAATATTATCATTATCTGTAGTGTTATTTTAATTAAAAACATAATTACTATTAATATTATTATTACATTTAATAATATTAGTATTATAATAATATTATTATATTTATAATTATTATTATTAATACTATTAATATTAGTGTAAGATTCTATTTAATAAAATTTCTAACAAATAAAATATCACATATTATAATAAAACACGCGACAAACAATTTATAAATCAATCTTTTATAATTTCAAAATATACTGGAATAGAGATATCAAACATAGAACAATGTCATAAATATGTCTTAAAATGCAAAACAATTTAGCGAAAGATTGACCAAAGAACAAGGAATTACAAAGAAATAAAGAAAGTAATTTTTCAAAAGAGGCTCAACAATGAGTAAGACCCAACATGCCTAAACTAAACAACAACATCTCCATCGACTTGGTGGTCAACGAGGATCTCCGCATCTGCTTACACCAACATTGGTGATCATTGTAAACATGACACCAAACAATAAACAGACTCAAAGAGAAAATGTGAGCCAGAGAAGAAAATGATTTTTAACAGGTAAATAAGCAAGCAAATTTTTATAAACACAAGCAACATGTGATAGTAAACCATGACAAACCTTTTAACTCAATTATCTGGATACTTATAATGAAATCAGATTCACTAGTTGTTTGCACTTGTGATGACTTCTACTGCTTGCAAAACCATTGTCAATGAGTTTCACCCTACAACACACAAGGTTAGTCCAGGATCATCTAAGATCATTATCTTGCCAAAGACTATGATCTCTTGCTACTCTTACCACATGAATCAGTCTATTCTATGTGAGTCTGATAGTGTCAGGATGTAACATTACTTTTAATCCTCAAGTCACTACACACACAACTTTATCATCAAAAGGGATTTCTCCATGAAATTCCCACACATAATCCACATGTTATCTCAAACATTATCATCTCATGCCAAATATATGAAATATAGTCTCAAATACCACATCATACATGCACAATATTATACAACATGCTCTTAAGGAGTGAAACAGCCAACCATATAAGAAATCAAGCAATTTAAACACTTCCTTACACCAGTCTCGCTCAAGCTAAAACCCATCGCTTAAGCCACAAAGGTTATCTCGCTTAAGTTATGCATTCTCGTCTGGATGAGAGCTCGAACAGAGGCGGCAATGTGAGATTCTGCGAGTTCTTGTTTAAGCGAAACCTTTTCAACTAAGCGAAATTGCTCTTCGCTCAAAGTTGAAGTTCCTCGCCTAAACGACAACTCGAACAGAAACAGAGGAGAGTTTCTGCTACTCTTGCTTAGGCGATAACTGCTTGCTTGGGCAATAATAACAAGTTTCTCATCTGCTCATGCATGCAAATCCAGAACATAATGAACACAACACCCAAATCATTTCCATGCAATGTGAACATCAAACAGGCATTGAAAACATAATTTAGAAACCAAGAAACATGCAATACTGTTAAAAGGCTTTGAACCCTAGCTTCGTTTACCTCAAAACTAAAAGCGACCCACAACTCTAGAAACAAACTAAAGAGTTGAAAACATGAGCACAAGGACGAGAACGAGGCTCAAAGAAAGAACCAAAAACTGAACCAACACAATAGAGTTGAAATAGGAGAAAAGACAAAGGTTTGATGTTCAACTTTCTTTGAGGAATAAATTGTTCAGTTTGATCCATGGAGTATGAAACACAGACTCCAGATTCATCCTCTATTTCAGGAAAGGTTTTCAATTGAGTTGGAGAAAAAAACAACAGCTGTGAAGGGAGGAGAGATTTGTGAGAAAACAGAAGAGTAATAAGTTGAAAAGGTTTATGAAAATGAAAAAACAAGTGACTGACTGGCTTGAATCCTTTATTAAACTGGACCCAAAATTTTAAAATAGAAAATGGACTTTACAATAATTATAATAATAATTATAATTATAATAATTATTATTATTAACATTAACCTGATTATTATTATTATAGTCGTTATTATTATTTACTAGTATTATTATTATTATTTTTATTACTACTATTTCAATTAATAATAGTGTTAATAGTATTATAATTGTTATTATTATTTACTAGTATTATTATTTTTATTTTTATTATTACTATTTCAATTAATTAATAATAGTGTTAATAATACATGTATCGCTTTCAATAATAGTATAAGTATATTAATAGTATTAATATTTATATATTTGTATTATTGATACACTACTAGCAAAATCCATATTTCTTGTCAATTTTGTTTTAAAATATTTTTCGTAGGAAATATTTATAAATTTTGTTGTGAAATTTTTTTTGCAGAAAATTGCTAATATTTTGTATAAAACACTTTTTGCAATAAATTTTGTAGGAAATACTTGCGAAATTTATAATTTTGTTGGAAATAATTACTTACGAAGGAATTACCTACTGTAAGGCCCATTAAAAATGTTCCTTTCCTTTTGGCCCAAAAATGTACGTGGCTGCCCTTGCGAGTGGGCCTAAGAGCTGGCCCAGTAGATAAAACCACCCTTTATTGCCCTAAGTCTCACTTTTCACTCTCTTTCAAAAAACCTAAGACTGCAGCCGTCAACCCCTCTGCTAGGGTTTCTGCCACCGCTGTTATGTTGAGCCAGGAAGTTCCGTTACTCCATGTAAGTGACCTTCGAGTTCATGCTAGTTCCTTTTTTATAACCTTTTCGTAATCTGCCGTAAGAGCCTTGGTTAACCTCATTTTTCTGGTTCTGTTCCACTCTCATCTCAGCCCTGTAGTTCATCCTTAGAGCTGTCGTGCTCGTGGTCGTGCAGTCAAGGTCTTCGTTAAGCTTTTTCCAGGTACGGGGAAGTTAGAGTCTGAGTCCTGATTATTTTATGGCTGGGTTAGAGTTTGTTAGACGTTGTATGCACTATATGTTTGTGTTGAATGCGTGAACTGCCATGTACTGTCTTTTGGGTGCGAACAGGTGACTGTTACAGGAGAACAGTGGCGAGACCTATTAATCTCGCCCAAGCGAGCCAGTCTCGCCTAGGCGAGACGAACAGGGAGCTCGCCCAGGACTTTTGCGCGAAAGGTCGCCTAGGTGACTAGCTCAACCTTTTGAGCGAGCGAGCATCTCGCCTAGGCGAGAGGGGTCTCGCCTAAGCAAGATCCCGCATGTGCTCCTGCTTCCTTTTTCGAGCCCTCGCCTAGGCGAAGGGGGCTCGCCTGGACGAGAACGTCTCGCCTGAGCGAGACCTTTCAGCCTGAGCGAGGTGTTGGGCGAGGCAATGCGAGGTGTGATTGTTTTTCTTGGCTTTGTATGGATAATGCTTGCTTGATTTTAAGTATTGTGCTGAAAGTTTGAGATGAATGAGTATGAATGAGTGGTGCAAGTCATAAATTGTGAATATTGGGTTGTTATGAGTTTAGCATGTGATTTTAATGACATGGTTGGTATCAAAGAGTCATGATAATGAGATGAGATGGAAATCCTTTATGCATGGATGGTTTATGATGAGTTGAAATGGGTTGGGCCTGAAACATGAAAGGCATTGGCTTTAAAGGTTGGTACGATTAATGTATATCTATGCATGGTGAATATTCTTTGGCTGTGTGAATATGATTGATCTGTGTCAGTGCATAATTCCTTGGAGTCTCTAGGTGAGACTTTCAGGGTCGCGCTTCAGTGGTCGGGACGTAATTCCATGGTGGTGCCCCATCTATATAACTAAGTAAGGATTCAAGGTAAGGTTGCATCCTGACGCTCTAAGGAGTCAGTTAGTCTCACCTAGAGCGGACTGACTCCTGTGGTGAGAGTAGCAGGAGGCCTGAAATTCATTAAGGGCTAACCTTGTGGTGAGGGAAATTGATTCATTATAACACTTATAACACATAGCTCGAGGGTGAGCAGAGGTATCCACCACAAGTCTGGACATCCGCTGAATCCGACCAAGTTATACGTATCCGGATGAGTCGAGTTGAGTCGTAGTGTATCGATTGAAAGTCATAACATGCTTGGTTGTTGTATGGATATTGAATGGTGAAAATATATTTGATTGTATGATGAGAATGTTGTTGGCTCTAGCTTATCCTGTTTGTTGTATGGTTGTCTTGTATGTGGCTATTCTTTCTTGCGATGATCATCAATTTAATTGATGGGAGCAGATGGGCGATGTTTCCGCGGTCAGCAAGGAAATGGCGATTCCACTGCTTAGCCATCTGGGCGGGACTTTATGTTTCTTTCTTCATGGGTCTTCTTTAGGGCTACAGCCCATGTATTGTTCTATGCCTTACGATTCTACTCTCTCTTTGTTAGACTTTTATCTGGTTTCCGTTGGCATCGTGGTGTGCCCAGTTTGTAGGAGTTGTGTTAAGACCCCAGGACTACTCCACATTGCTATTTTGTATGACGTTTCTTTTAATTTCGCTTAATAATTAAATGGGACGTTACACCTGCCAATTAAAGTTCTTAGAACAAATAGTAGGAAAAAGTCTTTTCTTGCAATTTTCTTTAACAAATTTGCAAGGAAATTCTCATGTAATATGAGAATTTTAAGTAGTGATACTATTATTATTATAAATATTAATATTATATTTATAAATATTATTATTATTAATATTATAATTATAAATATTAGGTATAAACACACATTTGGTACCCAAACTTTTTCGGAAAGTTCAATTTGGTACCCGAACTTTAGGAATGTTCAATTTGGTACCCCAATTTTATAAAGAGATTCAATTTGGTCATCTCCGTTAAGTTGGAGTTAACACCGTGTCCGTACAGGACACGTGTCAAGCCATGAAATTTTTATTTTTTTTTAATTATTTTTTTTCAAAAAAATTAATTTTTTTTCAAAAAAATTAAAAATTGCCACGTGTCAGTTTATCATCGTGCCACGTGGCAGCTTACAATCATGACACGTGACAGTGTAATAGCTGTTTTCAATTTAGTACCCCAATTTAAATTTTTGGTTCAATTTAGTACCCCAATTTTTTAAAATCATTCAATTTCGTCATCTTCCATTTCAGACCAAATTAGTAAATAAGCTTAATTACAACCTATATATACATGTTACCATAACTTTTTCTAATATATACATGAAATCATTTCACCTAAATACTTAAATTATTTATTAATTTGGTCTCAAATAGGAAAGGACGAAATTGGATCATTTTAAAAAATTTGGGTACTAAATTGAACCAAAAATTTAAATTAGGGCACTAAATTGAAAACAATTATTACACTGTCACATGTCATGATTGTAAGCTGCCACGTGGCACGATGATAAACTGACACGTGGTAGTTTTTAAATTTTTTGAAAAAAAAATTAATTTTTTTGAAAAAAAAAATTAAAAATAAAAATAAAAATTTCATGGCTTGACACATGTCCTGTACGGACACGGTGTTAACTCCAACTTAACGGAGAGGACCAAATTGAATCTCTATAGAAAATTGGGTACCAAATTGAACATTCCTAAAGTTCGGGTACCAAATTAAATTTTCCGAAAAAGTTTGGGTACCAAATGTGTATTTATACCTAAATATTATTATTATTTCAATTAATAATACAATTAGTATTATTAAATTAGTATTGTAATTAATAATAATATTAATATATTAATGTTATTATTATTAATAATAGTATTATTGTTTGTATTAGAATTTTTATTTTAATTAATAATAGTATTAATATTAATATAGATATATTATTATTGTTACTACTGTTAATAATATTATTAAAATTAGTATTTTTACCGTTGTTATTATTCTTTATATTATTAGCATTAATATCATTGTTTTATTAGCATTTATTATTATTATTTTTTAACATTATCATTTTTTTTATTATTTCAATTAATAACACTATTAGTATTATTAATATTTATTGAAATTAATAATATTAATATATTAATAATATCAATATTGAAAATATTATTATTATCATTAAGTTATTATTTTAATTAGTAATACTATTAGCATTAATACCGATAATATTAGTATTATTATTATTTTTACTTGTTAATATTATTATTATTAATATAATAATAATAATTATTATTATTACTATTACTCTTTATACTATTATTAATATTAATATTAATATTTTTTATTGTTATTAGCATTATTATTATTATATTTATTAGTATTATTATTATTTATTATTTTTATTATCATTATTTTTTAATTGTTATTATTATTATTATTTTTAGGATTATTATTGTTGATAGTATTAATATTATTATTTTAATTAATAATAGTTTTATTATATTTTTTATTAATATACTTCTTATTATTATTATCATTAACCTTTGCATTATTATTAGTATTATTAATATTATTACTAGTAGTATTAATATTATTTGTATTAGTATTATTATTATTATCATTTTAATTAATAATAATATCACGTATTTGTAGGAATAATGCTAATAATTATATTAATAATATATTACAAATGTTTATAAATAGTTATACATATTTAAACACTTTAATATAACAAAATTACAAAACTAATATATAATATATAACATAATTAATATATATATATATATATATATATATATATATATATATATATCAAGCTTATTATATATAATTATTTCTTAAATTTAATCATCACGATATTAAATATATAAAAACAAATTATAAAATAAAAAAATACTATTGATTAAACTAATATTTCTCTCATGAGACAAAAGAGAGTATGAGTTTGTGTCCAACCTCAATGAAATAAAATACATGACCAATATAGATAGTATGAATTTGTGTCCAACTTTCTACTTCTCTTATTATTATTAAGGTATTTGTATCTATATGTATAACTATTTAAAAAAATTTAACATCTATTCCATGTTCTATTTATTATGTATATTTTGTACATAATATCCGTACATTTTACTCTAACAACTACCCATACATACACATTTTACTCTAATATAATATATAACTCTAAATTCATTCTAATTTTAATTCTACAATATCACTAATCAATTAGTGTCAAAATTATAATTTAAAAAAAATATCTAAATATTATTTTTTTAATCTTATTATTACTGCTGTTGATATTATTATAATTGTTATTTAATATAATGATAATTAGTTCTTTAATATTTTTATATTTTCAAATTTATTATTTAAATATTATATATAATTTTACATTGTTATAATTTTTAAATATAATTATTTAAATAAATTATTTATTTAGATATACTAATTTTATACTTATTTTCTTAATCAAATTAAACATAAAAATAAAAAAATAAGATGATACGTAGGGTCCCAATCTAGTTATAAATCTTATGGGATTGCATTTGAAACTCAATAACTGTGTATATATCTTCTCAAGGAACTGATCTTAGTAGTACTAGTAAGGTAAGTGATTTTGATGGGCTTCATTTGTCCTGATATATATTCTGGCCCAACAAGTTTGGGCTCAAATATGACTCAAACAAGAGTCGAAAGGACCATTTCAGTCTAAAGATAGGTCCGAGTTGGAAGGTGGAGAGAGTCAAGAATCAAAACAGTACCGAAGGCAGCGCAAGGAGGGAGCTATTTATTCTTTCTTTAACACTCTTCACTTCACTATTCACACTCTTCGCCACCTTCTCAACTCTTTCAATTCTTTTCGCATACTCGCACCCACCTCCATGGCAACCAACACGTTTAACGGAGGATCACTTTCCGCACGTCTCCAGTTCAATCAGAGATTGGTATCGTTTTCGATTTTCGTTTGATCTCTTTGAATTTTTTTTTTTCATTATAATAGTTATTCTGCGTTTTGCTTTATTCTTCGTTTTTCTAGTGAGTGTTGGAACTGTGGATTCTCGGGCTTATGCGTTGTTTGTTATTGTTACGTGAAAAGTTTTGTTATGAATGTTTTGTTATGAAGTGTGTTCCACTTCGGCTGAGTTTCTTGTTTTACGATTCCTGTTTGACGGAGGGGACGAGTTTCTTGTTTTACGATTCCTTGTTTGACGAAGGGTAACGCGTGATGATCTTGATTGATATTTTTTACTATTTGTCTTTATTTTGTCAAATATTTTGCATTTGATTATACGGCTATAATAACTACTAAGTGAGTTCGTATTTGCGCATACATTTGTTTGTGTAAATTCTGGTTGATTTCATAATTGATATTTTGTGTTGTTTTGTCATTTGGAAAACCGTTACACATGAAATTATCATCTATTAAACGATAAAGCCTGCTCAGAAGTGTTTAGTGCTGGTAGTATTTGTTATGTTCTAAGGACATGGATGGTAAAGCTGTATCATATTTCCTTCCCCAGTATTGTTAGTGAAGATTTAAACTGAAGTTGAAAATCTTAGATCAGAATATATAAAATGCTTTATATATTGTTTTCCCACGTCTGAACAACTCCAATGATTTTAAGTAATAGTTCATATAGTTACTCCATTATTTAGTAAGGCAGAGTTGTTTCTTGTTCTGTTTCGTTATTTTGTATTCGTTCTTTAATGAATTTTCTTTGATGCTTATTGAACAGACATTTAATGCAGTTCCTAGTCCGAGGTTTAGCTCAATTTCAAGCTATGGGAGGAGGAATGTTTCTTTTAGCTCGAAGCCGCGCTCAACTTGCATTCGGGTTTCCTGTGCTGTATGTTATTATTATTTCTTCGGCTTTGGTTTCACCTCATGAAGTCACACTGTTTGAATACAGATAATTTGTGCGGGAAAATATGAAATTTTATATTTATGGAAATTTAAAAGTTAAACCCAAAACTGAAATGATACACATTTTAAGATTTTTCTATCATCTCAAAGGGGAGTAGACAAAATATTTACATAGAAGCGGTTTGATCAACTGCATTTAAGCAATTGTTAAAACAAACTTAACTGCAGAATAGTTTGGATGAGTTGAACGCTCCGAATGGTTCTACACTGATTTTTAACTGTTTGACCTATTCTCTTGTAACATCTTATCTTAAAATATACATTTCAATCTTATAAGCTACAATTCACTTCACACATTTGGGTTTGGGGACAGTGGTTCATTTTCTTTTGTTGTGCTTTCACGAGTTTATTTTTATAATGTACTTTAGTTCGGTATTAGTTTCGCTAAGTTGTAGCTTTTGATTTTAGTTTTTTGAACTACATTGTTTTGTATGATTAGAATTTTAGAAATGGATTTATCTAGCGAAACTAAAGTGTGCACAACCTTTGCATACTGCTGATTTTCACACAAATTTAGCTGTGAAAATTGTTTTGGCCTTTATATTAAACAATATTCATAATTCTTCAATCTTGTGTTTTATAGAATTTCAAGAAGCTTTGAGAGACATTTCTATGCTGACAATTTGGCACTAGTCTAACTATATATAGATGGTTCAGTATTTAACATGGGTGGGAGTATGAGTATGCATAACTGTTTAATTATTCAATGCACACTTCAATAACGTGGGATGTGTAAGAAAGTTCCAGAATTCCTTTTTTACTGAATAATACTTTTTTGTCTCTTCCATGTGCTTAATGTTTTCATGCTTATATGTCGAATTCATTACGCAGGCTAAACCGGAGACAGTACAAAAGGTGTGCAAAATAGTGAAGAACCAGCTGGCTCTACCAGATGACTCTACAGTCACCGGAGAGTCAACATTCGCAGCTCTTGGAGCTGATTCACTTGACACTGTAAATAACATCTTGCCATAACTTCTTCCATTCAATACTCCTTGGATTTAATTTCGCAAACCTGATCATGATTTAATACACATCATTTGATTGTTGTGATTTACTTGTACTCCTTAGGTTGAGATCGTGATGGGGCTTGAGGAGGAATTTGGTATCAGTGTAGAAGAAGATAGTGCACAGAGCATCTCAACGGTTCAGGATGCTGCAGATCTTATCGAGGAGATCATCAGTAAACAGAGTCCTTAGTAAACATGATAAAAAAACATCTCTTGTAGGCATTCATAGTTTTCCATTGTAGTATTTGTAGTATGGGGTAATTGATTAAGTGTTTTATCTGCATATTCTACTTGTTAAGCCTGGTTTAGGTTTGAAAAAAAAATAAAAAATTGCGGGGCGAAATTGTGTGAAGAGTGTGGTTTTCACATTTGACGATTTCAGTGGACGGTATGCCTTTGTAATAATTACGATAAATAATTAGCTGTCCGAATCAGGAGTCCTAGTTTTGCTTAAAATTTTATCTTTGAATTTTTAGACGTTTGTATTCTGTTTTTAATAGCTATTTTAAGGTTTGCGAAAGAAGCTGGAGACGAGTAAGGTAGAATCCATCTACATTGTACCTTTTGCTCCTTTTAAAAATTTGTGAACTTTGGTATTGGAATTCGAATTAGAAAAGGGAAACTTTCACCCGAGATACATATCAGCTGCATACGATTTTTTTTTTTTTAAGTAAGAAATGTTATTTTTTTGTTATGGTTTGAATTCATAGAGCAGTTAGTTAATAGTGTGTTCAGTAGAATGTAAGGGAGATATTAATTTTGTGTTTGATAGTTTGTATTCTTTTTTCTATTTTTCTCTTTTTATTAAATCAGGCAAATTACAGAAGTTTAAAATTTTTTTGTTTCGAACTTATTTCTATTCTATTATAGATCTTTACATTGAATTTCATTTTTTATTTTTTTATCTATCTATTTTTTATTTTGAAAAAGTTGAAGTTTATAAATGGATATTAATTTTCATGAAAAATTTATTTTATTTTATTATTTAAATTGTTTTCCCTTGATTTATTTTATTTTTTCTTAGTACATGTTAGCAATAGCAATAATTATTTGATTCAACTCAAATATTTTATAGTCTACATCGTGGGGAATTTAAAAACATATTCACCACAAACAATGACTCGGTCTGGAATCTAGTTTTGTTTTGTTTTAACAATAAATTAATTATAACTAATTATAGTTAATAGTAAAGTATAAAAAATACTAAGAGATATCAGACATCTAAACGTTAACAAAAAACCAAAGCACGTGTCTCCGGTTAGAAAGCAAATGTTATTTTATTATAGTTCTAACTACTATAGTGAAATTTCAATACAGTGCGACATAATAACTAAAAAATAATATACTAAATTACTTCAATTATAAAATTTAACATTTTTTTACATTTGATAATTATTATATTCCATTACAGCATGGAAACATGAATAAATAACGTGAAACAAAAATACTATAATTATACAACACTCATAAAACAAATAAATATTATAAACTAATTGTTTAGTAGTGTACATATGATAATCATGTTATTTTTTTCTTATCATTTTTATCAATCATAAAAAATAGAATATTTAAATAATGTATATGTTACATATTATTTTAAAAGGGAAACGTTTTGGATATTCTTAACTGAGATTATTTTGACTAATATAATCCAAAATTTATTATAACTAGCATTGATAAAAAGGTAAAAAAGTTATTGAAGTATCACTATCACCCAAACAATAATAACCTTGTTCATATCAATTAAAATCTTTTTATAAACCTTTTTACAAAAAAGTTATAACCTTATCAAAATAAATAAAATACCCTCAATCAATATAAACTAAAAATTGTTACCGATTACAATTTTAAGTTATTTAAATATTAATTAATACTAAAATTATTTTTATATTAGGTAAATATTCTATTTAAACAATACAATTAAAATTAATATATTTAAATTGTTTAATTTATAATAAAACATTTAATATAATAAAACATTTAATAAATGATATAAATTTAATTTTAATGTATTTAAGTCTCACATAAGATAGAGATAAGAAAGTTAAACACCTTTTAAAGTAGAAATTCATAAATCCATTATTTTAAGACTTTGAGATGAAAGTGACTTAGATTTCATTGGAGTTGTGTATCTTTAGTGATCTCCTCGAAAGATCACTAGAGATTAAGTTTGCTTAAAATTATGAAATTTTCTTATTGCACAAGGGATTACAATCATATTAATAGAAATTTGGCTAAATGGTAACAAAGTCGAAGGTTTGTCTTAGTGATAGACTCAAACAAGTATAAGTGTTTGAGGTACTTGTGATTGAAAATGTTTATAATTGAATGAGAGTATACCAATGTGGAAATGACTCACCATTGAGGGTGATATAGTTGAGAATCAAAGTATGAGTCTAAGTTTCATATCGAACATAGACGAGAAAGTTTAATGCATTATAAGATAAAAAAATTCATATAAACTCATTATCTTAAGGTTTTAGGTTGGAAGTGGTGTCATTATCTTATGTAAGTTTGGTTAGGGTCTCATTGGTGTTAGGATATCCAATGATCTCCTCAAAAGATCCATGATTAAGTGCTTAAAATTATGAAATTCTCTAACTACACAAGCTGTTAAAATCATATTAATAGAATTTTGGCTAAATGCTATCAAAGTCAAAGGTTTGTCTTGGTGATTGACTCAAACAAGTATAAGTGCTTGAGGTACTCGTGGTTGAAAATACTTCTTATTAAATGAGAGTCTACCAATGTGGAAATGACTCAACATTGAGGGTGATATTATTGGAAATTAAAGTATGAGTCTAAGATTTATATTGAATATTTATGATAAAGTTGACTATATTATAAGATAGAAGATTCATAATCTCTTTATTTTAAGGTTTTAGGTTGGAAGTAGTGTCATTCTTTCATATATAAGTTTGGCTTAGGTTTCATTGATGTTTAGTGTTGTGTCTCTCTAGTTATCTTCTCGAAAGACCCATGATTAGGTTTGCTTAAAATTATTTGACTACACAAGCCGTTAAAATTAGATTAATAGAATTTTGGCTGAATGGTATCAAAGTCGATGAGTTGTCTTGATGATCAGCTCAAACAAATATAATATAAGTGCTTATTGGTGGTTGAAAATGTTTCCACTCGAAAAAGAGTAATGTGAAAATAACTCCTCTTTGATGAGATATTGTTGATAATCAAAATAAGTCTAAGTTTCATAGTAAATAGAGATGAAAAAGTTGAACACATTAAAAGGTGTGAACCTATTGTCTAAAAATTTTAAATTGAAAATTTTATTGGTGTTAAAATCTTATTGATGTTGTATCTCTAAGATCTCCTCCAAAAACCCATAATTAAGTTTGCTTAAAATTATAAAATTCTCTTACCATACAGGCAGTTAAAATCATATTAATAAAATTTTAACTAAATGTACATAAAATTCCAATTTTAATATGGTCATCTTACAAAATCAAATCTCGATATTAGATTTCTTATAACATCCAACTTAGGTCTCTCAAGTCTGATAAGCTTTCGTTTTGGCCTTCCATATTAAAAATCCTCAATACAGAAGAATGAATTATCAGGATGGGCAATCTTCAAACTTCTTACTTCCTTTCCTAATATTTTAATCAAACAATTTATTTACACAACAAGAATGCAGCAAACGACTATTCTTCGCATTGTGTAAATGCTTGAAGGGTAATGATTGTTCATTATTATTTTTCCGAAATTGATTAATTGAACAAACAGAAAACTTAAATACAATATTAAATCACGCATAGAACATTCTGATATACCATTAACCTGAGGTTACTAACACTTCTTTTAAAAATTTATCTACTAAAGCGATCTACTGAAATATTTACTTTATTTACAAATTTCGTGAACGGGTGCCCTGGTACATCGAGGTCTTATTAATCTAAAAATATAGCAACTACCACATCAGTTCCAATCTGATTCGAAGAAACCAGCATCTTTCATTTCAGAGTAGTACACGTTTTCCAAACGCAAATCGTCCTCCTGTAACAATCACAACGACAACAAACACAGATAAATAAGACAAGGAACATTCCTAACTCCTAACTGCAAACAATACCAATGTTTGAACTGTAAAAACTGAACTCCAGGCTTTAAGTTTAGGACACTATGACCTGAAAAAAGTCAGCCAGGAAGGTTATATACAGAAGGGGAAGATAAGCGGCATGGTAACACACAATCGTGAAATGATATAACCTGTGGGAAAAAGTAAAAAACAAATCTTTAGAGAAAGAAGCCAAAAGAAAAAAAGTTCAAAAGAATCACTTTCTAGTAAGCTACAGAATAATAGAAGAATCTAACCAGAAACCAAAAGAAGCACCGTTTCCAGTAATGGCACAAGCAAATAGTGCAATTGCATTCAAGATGAACATGATTGTAACATACTTGTAGTATGCAGGCCTCGCTGCAAAAGGAGGAATAGAAATTAAGCTATCATAAAACTAATTAAAAACATTAAATACTGGAAACTAACTATCATAAAACTAATTAAAGCTATCATAATACTAATTAAGCTATCATAAAACTAATTAAAGACATTAATTAAGCTATCCAGGCAACAAACTTACCAGGTAACCTTTCTCTCCACCTAGAATGATAAATAAACAATATGAAACCATAAACAAGGGTAAGCAACAGCTTGTGAATGACCCACAAGTTCCACTTCACATGAGGAGTAGGGTAACCGCTGTTGATGAAGATTGGAATCCCAAATGCAAACAGATATATAGCCTAACAAGGAAAAGGTGAAACTAGAACAATTAATACATTGAAAACCATATAGGGACAAGCAGCAAGCTTGCAGAAAAAACCACAGAATTACCTTCAACAAGATATCAAAACCAACAATAATCCCTGATATACCAAAAGTTCGAGTTAACGCTTCTAAGCCACTGGTACTATTTCCTTGAAACAAAAACGCAAGCAAACTCACTTCAAGAAACAACATTCCAGAAGTAGTAAAGAGGGACAACAAGTTCCACGCAAACTCTTTCCCAGGAGAGCACTCCCATGTCTGCATCAATCAAAGAATTAAACTTTAACCATCAATAGCAGATCACAACAATAACTAACACCATTTACAGCAGATAAGGTATAGTTAATAATAATAATAACAATATTCAATTTGATCCAATAATTAACATCTTTAGAGTTACTAACATGTTTATCCTACTAAGTGTGTGATTGAGTAGACATTTGCAAATTGATTTTGTAAAACTGATTTTGGTTCAAATTGATGTTAAGTGATATGATTTATGTTTAGATGTTTTTATTTTAAAGAGATATGGTATAAAATTAATGCAAAAAACTACATAAAATTGCTTAATCTCAAAATCAATTTTGTGCCCGGAATCGATTCATTCTTCAAGCTGAACCTGAAACCAAACTCGAGAACATTCATTTAACATCTAACTAGCCAGTATTTCAACCTGGCTTTGAATATTATAAATTATCCAACAAAAATCCAAACATGCACACCAAATTAACAAGCTGTAAACAATTCGAGGAATAAAACTACACAAGTTGAAAACATTTGGGAACTAAACTGTAAATTTACTAGTTTATTTATTTTTTGCTGGATTAAAGAAATTGCGGGAAAATATAAGCTGACCTGGGAAAAGCACCACACGAGATTGAGGATACTGACAAGCCAGAGAGAAGCGTAATAGGATATAATGATGTAAGAACGACCATGTGAGAGTTTGAGAAAGCTTTGTCTAGCTTGCAGTGCTAAGTACAAGACGAAGAGAAAGGAAGCGATGATCAAAACCGCATTGTGCAAAAACCCATGGCACTCAAACACCCAATTGTGGATTCCTTCAGATACCACTGAATTTTGCCCTTGTTTTTCGAGTGTCAGCAACGATGGGTCTACCATATCTCCCAAAACTTCCTTTTTTTCCGAAAGAAGGAAAACCCTAAACCTAATTTGGAGAATTGAAAGGGAAAAGAGGATTTTGGAATTGAAGAGTGTGAGGTAGGTAAATTGAGGAACAGTAACGGTATGAGGAGAATTGTGGCTCCGACTGATACAAAAGATGATCTATTTTCTGTTATTGTCTATCCAAGGCTGGGCTTCATCTCTGGATTTTATCTCCTATTTATTATTTACCCTATCAAACTACAAATTATTTACCTCGATAACTATTAATATTATTATTTTGTTTTTTTCACTATACAAAAAAATTAGTAAAGTATAAAACAATTATTAATTATTAAAATAAAAACATTAACAGATCATAAAATAATTTTTATAAAAAAATAATTATTTTTTATACTTTTTTATTGTTTAAATGATTTTTTATCATAAATAACTATTTTAAACTATAAAAGTGATTATTGAAAATATAAAATTGAAAAATAAATTTTTATTATGAATAATTATTTGGATTTTAAAAAATAGTTAATAAAAGAATAAAACGAAAGAAAAATTGTGTACGCAAAAATGGTGAATTCCCGTATAATTTTTTTTTAATTTTTTTAAAAACACCTAGACAAAAAATTAATTTTATTTTCCTAATAATAAAAAATTCATAATAATAACAGTAATACGGTACCTTTGAGTAGCACGTGTTTAATTTTTTAAAGTCATGATTAATGTCTGTAGCTGTATTGTAACATTTTCAACAAGTTGTACTTGGATATAAATACTAAGTACGTACATTAACTACCGTCATTATTATTACATTAATTACCGTCATTATTATTACTATAAAAACTAGAAAAATTTTAACCGATGTCTTCGAGATACTCGTTAAAAAATAATTAATATACATGGATTTTATTCATTTTACATTAAAAATTATAATAATTAAATATATTAAATAAAATAGTATAAATATATATAATAAATTTTATATAAACAAATTTTTTTTTTTAAATTTTAGACAACAATTATCTCATACAAAATAAGAATTTTAGAATTTTTAAGGTATTTATTAAAAAGCAAAAAAAATATCTTAATTTTAGTTGTTTTTTTATAAGTTTTTTAGATGTTTAATATTTTTTTTTTTAGAATTGTTAAAATGGATTGGAACCAACGAGTCAACCTGGCTCACTACAGGTTCGTGTCAAGTTTGGTTGAAATGTTTTTACAAATTTTAATATGGGTTGATTTTTGACCCGGCTCACTTAGAACCTGACTCAGCCGGGTTGAACTCGTGGTGCCGGATTGGCTCACCAACCCGTAAATAAAAGGTCACATAAGTATTTTTTTGTTAAGTTTGACTTTGTATTTGGGTCATGTTAAGTTGTTTTTTAGCCAACACATATATAATTTGTATTTTTGTGATTTTGGTTTGTATTTGGATTGTATTAAAGTTTATTTAGATTTTAATTAGAATTATAATATAGTTTTGACTTAAAAAAATAAAAAAAATAATATTTTTTTAATTAAATGAGTTCGTGAACCAATCCTTTTAACTCATCAATCCGCAGTGGGTCGGGTCGGTAGGAATTTTTTTGGCTTGCTAATTAGTGAGCTAGATTGAGTTGGCTTACTAAGTGATCAATCCGTGATGGGTCTGGATCGGGCCGGGTTACCCATTTTGACACCTCTAGTTTTTTTTTTTTTTTTTGGTTTTTATGTTAATTTAAATTTTCTTATGTTTAATTATATTTAGCTTTTAGCAACATTAAAATATAGTTACTATTATTTAATTTTTTTTAATTTTGATTGGTGAGCATTAGATAAAATATTAAACACGTTTGTACAAAACTTATAGGTGTTTTTATTCTTTACATAAAATAAAATTGCATTAATGGTTATTAAGTCATATTTTATTTAATATCACACTTAACTATGTATTTTTTTAGATCCAATACATATTAACTATCCTCAACACGGGTGAGCTGAGTTCTTAGTAAGTCGGATCAAAAATTGACCCGTACTGAAATTTGTAAAAAAATTTCAACCCAAACCGGTCCGAGTTGGCCCACAAGTTCTTACCCACTTTGACAGCTCTAGTTAGACCGGGTTGCAAATTTTACGACTCAGCAAAAAAGTGAGCTGAGTTGAGCTGGTTCTTTTTTAGCTCAACCTGTGTGAGCCGAGTTGACTCACTTTGATACTCCTAGATATAGACAACTTTTGAACTTTATTAACTTGAGTAAATTATGTAAGTAGACTATCTTTTTGCGAATGAGTAACTTCTCAACATGTTTTTATTTTATTTTTTTATTTTTGCATATCATTTGTGACTGAAATTATACTTTTTTTGAGAAACAAATTTTTAGCAACATTTTTTTTTCTAGTTTTATAAATTTATATATTTATTTATAATAAATTACTTCACTAAAAATTTATAACTTTTTTACAAACTCATGTAAATATAAATTTAAAAATATATTTAATTTAATATTTTTTAAATTACTTGAGAATAAAAATTTAAAGAGTGATTATAATAAATAACATAATTTAAATATACAGTGATTATGGTAATAGAAAAATTATCATAATAAAATATTATATTATGATTTTTTTTTTTGTAAAATTACTTTTGATAAATATATATTTATTTGATTAAAATAATTTATGTAATAAATTTTGTTGGGTCTAATAAATTAGAAAAAATAAAATAAATTTTAACTATATAAATATACATATAAAAAATTTAATTTAAATCAATTCCCTTAATTCATTATTCTTTATTATTTCTTTACTACATCCATTACCAACTTTCTTTCAAAACTAAATTTTAGCTTTCTTTCAAAACTATTTTTTTTAGTACAATTTTTCTAATTATTAACTTTAATTTAAATAATGAATAACTTCAACAAATAATTATTTAATTTGAAATTGACTTTTTGAATTTTATACCTTTTGTATTTTGCTATATTTTAAAATTATATTTTTTTCCATTAAAACCTTTTTAAAAAAAGTCTATACTTTTTTAATATTTTTTTAAAGATTTTTTTTCTATAAATAGACCTAAATGTTTTGAATTTATATTAGTAATTTTTAAATTTATATTAATTTTTTTTCAAATATTTTCACCTACAATCATATTATTATTTAATTTTATTTTTCTAACTTATTACACTCACAAAAATATTACATAAATTATTTTAACCAATTAAATATACATGTATCAAAAATAATTTTACAAAACAAAAAAACCATAGTTATAATATTTTACTATGATAATCTTTCTATTACCATAATAGCAATATATTTTAATTATTTTATTTATTATAATCACTCTTCAAATTTTTATTGCTGATTAATTTGTAAATATTAAATTAAGTATATTTTTTAAATTTATATTTACACAAGTTTGTAAAAAAATTATAAATTTTTAATAAAGTATATTATTATAAATAAATATACAAATTTATAAACCTAGAAAAAAAATATTTTAGGAAATTGCACCTCAAAAAATAGGATTCCAACAGCAAACAGCTTGCAAATAAGAAAGAAACATAATGAGAATTTAATGTTTCGTAAAAGGAAATTGTACTTGATAGTAGAAACTAATGGTCTATTGAGGTTGATAAAATGGTTTATAATATTAAAAAAGGTTTAAATACTATTTTGGTCTTTGTTTTGGTCCAGTTTAATCAATTTGGTTTCTGATTTGCTAAATTATATTCAATTTCGTCTTTTTGTTAATGCCGTTTAATTTGATAGCGGCATAATGTATATGCTGACACTATTCACATGACGTGACAATATTAACACTATGACTAGTGTTTTGTTCAAATAAGTTCTTATTTTAGTTAATTTGTTCAATTTAATCCTTATTTTAGTTAAATTGGTTCAATTTAGTCATCACCACCACTATTGTCGTTACCACCACCACCAAAAAAGAAAGAGACCAAATTGAACAAATTAGACCAAAACATGAACTAAAATAGTATTTGAACCTACTAAAAAAGTCCACACATGACATGACCAACACCAACAATCTTCGAATTACCATAATTACTCATCTTTAACACTCCTAAATCACCAAAAACGAAAGATATGAATAATTTATTTCTCGGTCCAATGTACATAGTACCATTACTTTTAATTACCATATGTTGTGATTAGATAAATGATTAACATACTTAAAGTCATGAAAGAAAAAAAATCAGTGCATGTGATAGCAGTAGTAATATAATTATCACCTTCAATGGCGGAACTAGGATATGACAAGGGGGAGCCACGGCTCCCCCATTTTTTTTTTTGAATTTTTTTTTATATATATTTATATATTTTTTAAAATTATATTATATATTATTTATATTAAGATTATATTATGGAAAATTATAATAAAAGATAAAATAAAAAATTTTAATAAAGACATTAATTTATAAAAGAGATTAGGTTTTTTTTTTTACTATAAGATCTTTCCACCATGTAAATTATCATAAAAGTGTGTGAAGAGAGATAAA